>Ga0222651_1000048_pt1 | contig 94677 bp, 90 predicted proteins | sample AntAcemetagen369_FD_179855 | JGI IMG/M metagenome (GOLD analysis project Ga0222651, IMG submission 179855) | Saline water microbial communities from Ace Lake, Antarctica - #369 | ecosystem: Environmental > Aquatic > Non-marine Saline and Alkaline > Saline | place: Antarctica: Ace Lake...
CATCTCGGCCATTCGCTCGACACCGTCGATAAGAATGCGGATCTTGGACGCCTGCCGGGTTTCCCGCAGCAGCGATACTTCGTTGATGGCCAGGGCTTCGCTTTCGGTGCCGTCAAGGCCGAAACTCTTGAGACGGAGCGGCACAAACCGGACCGATTGCGCACTGGACAGGCGTTCCAGCAGGCCATCCTCTTTGTATTCATTCATGAGGAATCCCACAGAACCGCGATTCATGCCGTAGATCGGCGTCTTGCGGCGCATGGATTCGTGAAGGCATTGCAGAATAAAACCGTCGCCGCCTAATGCCACAACGATATCTGCATCTTCGGGAGGGACGGTCGTATAACGAGTGGAAAGCGCCTCGAGTGCCTTCTTGGCCCGGGGCGAACCGGACCCAAGGAACGCTATTTTCTTGTCTTGCATGGGGTGTCCCCGCGAGAATGGCGTCGAATAGAGGCACGAACGCATTTGGGTTGTCCGGCACCGTAATCTGCACCGGGTCGGTTTTAAACGATTGGAAGCATTATGTTCAAGTATGGCTGGGCAGCGTTTTTTAGTGCTGTTCTGATTATTATTGTTCCGCAGGCCGGTCTGACCAAGGACAGGCATGCAGGCTACTATTATCCCGAGGTACAGTCTCGTGAAACCTACACCGCGCGGGCAATTACATTACCGGAAGCCAGTCGCCGGGCCCGTATAGCCTTTGTGACGGGGCTTACAAGTCAGATGCTGCGCAATCCGTACCCCCCTGAAATTGCGATTTTTGCAAAAGGCGCCGAAGCACAGAAACTGATTATCATCAGCGTAAAGTCAAACGCCTATAACACGCTATACCGGATGCGTGGGTTGCTGGCGACGCTGACGGCCGTTTCCAGGACGACCGCGCTGTTTCAGGAGAATGCGGTGCAGGACTATTTCACATTCTTCGATTTGGCGAAGATGATGGGTTTTGAACTGATCACGGTTAGTGACGGGCGGGAGTTCGCCCATCAGATCGTCATAGAATAACGGAGTTATTATGTCCGAATCGGACGCTATTCTTTTCGCCAACGAAATGTTTTACCGCGCCTTTGCGGATCGTGATGTCCCTGCGATGGAAAGTCTGTGGGCGTCTTCGGCGCCGGTCTGTTGCATTCATCCCGGGTGGGAGGGGATCCATGGTCGAGAGGATGTCATCGAGAGCTGGCGCGCGATCCTGGTGGGGGCATCGGCACCGGATATCGCCTGTATCGCCCCACGCGCCTATTATTACGGTGAAGCGGGCTATGTCGTCTGCTTTGAAGGCGTCGGCGGCAGCTACCTGATTGCGACGAACTATTTTGTAAAGGAAGAGGGACGCTGGAAGATGGTGCACCACCAGGCAGGACCGACCCGGTTCGAACCCGGTGATATGCCGCCGGAAAGCGGGCGTTCCATCAACTGAAGCACCGATTGGTGCTGGTCAGAATTTTCCCTCAGGTGGGAATTGTCATTTTCATAGTAAGCCGGTTGCGGCTTTCGATATGTTCGTAATCGACGGAAGACATGATCGTCGTAACAAGGTGGATGCCAAGACCACCGACCGGGCGGTCTTCGACAGTGCCGGTCATATTGATTGGTCGCGCCAGTGTCGGATCGAACGGACGGGCATCATCTTCGTAAACGACGTGAAGCGTATTTTCGCTAATGGATAGCTTTATTACCGTTTCGTGTGAGGACGGATCTTCCTCGGCATAGCCATAGTCGATCGTATTTGAAAACAGTTCCTCAAGCACGAGAAGCAGCCGGTTCTCCAGCGTAACGAGATTTTCGTAATTTCCACAGAATTTCGCGACCTCGGCGGCGATACGGTCCAGTTCGGCATATTTGTTGGCGACCGTGAATGTTACGTGAGATTCCATATTGCCGTTCCGGTTCTACTGGTGCCTCGCAAGCTACCGCGCTGTTCCCTTCGGTCCAAACATAATCCCAATAAGCTATGGCAATTTGTCGAATTGTGGAGGATATTTCTCCCAACACAGGGTCATTACACGGGAGACATCATGCGAATCTTACAAAGCTTATGTGTCGCGACCGTTTTGCTGGGATTATTGCCGGCAAGCATTGCTGCAGCACAACCGGATAGAATTGGCCAATTGCGTAATGTCAGTGGTGATGCCTTTGTCCTGCGGAACGATTCCCGTCAGCCAGCCGTTGTGGGCGATATCGTGCAGCGCGAGGATGTGATCGAAACCGGTGAGAACGGTGCGGTTGGTATTACCTTTGACGATAACACGGTATTTTCGACTGGTCCCAACAGCAGTGTCAGTCTTGAAGAATTCAATTTCAACCCAACGACGTTGAAAGGCTCGTTCCTGGCCAAACTTGGCAAAGGGACTCTTTCAGTGATTTCAGGGGATATCGCCAGAGGATCGCCGGAGGCTATGCGTATTCGGACCCCCTCTGCAATTCTTGGCGTCCGTGGAACGCGTTTCCTCGTTCGCGTGGATGAAAAGTAGGCGAGGGGAAGCAGTTTATGTCCAAGCTAGGGTACGCCACAAAATATCTGGTTGTTCTTGCCGCGTTGTTGGCATCCGCGTGCGCAGAGCCGAGACTAGGAAAGAACCTGGTCATTGTACTGCCGGATGAAAACGGCAAGGTCGGCGCTGTGACGGTGAACGATGGAACCAACGCCGTGCTACTGGATAGTGCCCTGGCAGCGGCACGGGTAACGTCGGGAAACAAAGTTGAATCGGTTGCGGTTACGAATGACGATGTCGACGGGATCTTTTCTGCGGCGCTGAAGGCGCAGCCGATTCCCCCCAGCCGTTTCCGGCTTTATTTTGTTCGAGATAGCGAAGACCTTACCGAAGAGTCTGAAAAGGATTTCGAGGCGGTATTCGCCGATATTGACCGACGGTCGGCCTTCGAGATTCAGGTGACAGGCCATACGGATACGACGGGCGATAGTACCTACAACGCGCAGTTATCCGTTAAGCGTGCGGCGGCAATCCGCGACAAGCTCGTGGCACGCGACGTTCCCTCCGAACTCATTGAAGTTTACGGGCGTGGTGAGTGGGATCTTTTCATTAAGACGAAGGATGAATCTACAGAGCCTCGCAACCGGCGCGTTGAGATTAGGGTCCGCTGAGTTCCACGCGTAAAAAGCTGCGTTAATCAGGCGGCCCCGTCTGGCCCCTGATAACGCAGCGCGAGGATTGTGACATCGTCCGAAGGCTCGGCACCGTCAGCGAACTTCACGACATCGGAATACAACGTCGTGACAATTGTTTCGCAGGTCGCGCCATCTTCCGTCGCGGCCAGGAAGCCGGTCATGCGATCAGCCGAATACAGGACATCTTCCGGGTTCATCGCTTCGGTTACCCCATCCGTATAAAGAACGATCGCTTCGCCGGGATTAAGCTGGTGGGAGCCCTGCGGAAACTCGAAATCGTCCAGCACACATAGCGGTGGCCCGCCGTCGGTTTCGATTAGTTTTGGCGGTTCGCCAGGTGCCAGAAGAACCGGTGCATCATGCCCCGCATTGCAGAATTCGATACTGCCTGTTCTGATATCCATGATCCCCGCAAGCACCGTCACGAAGAGCATCGCCGGGTTTTCTTGTGATATCTCGGCATTGGCTTCGGTCATGATCTCTTCGATCCTGACCTTTCGGCGCATCGCGCTGCTTTTATAAAGGGCTTTTGTGATCGCCATGAACAGCGACGCGGGGATGCCCTTTCCGGAAACGTCACCGACGATGAAGAACAGATGGTGTTCGTCAAGCATGGCAAAATCGTACAGGTCTCCACCGACCGCTTTTGCCGGCTCCAGCATGGCGTGGAGGTCGAATTCGGTGTGTTCGGGAAATGCGGGAAAATCACTCGGCAGCATGCCAAGCTGTATGCTGCGTGCGGCGTCAAGCTCACCTTCCATTTTGGCGGCGGCATTGCGCTCGATTTCGAGATCGGCCTGAAGCATCCGCCGCTTCCGCTCGGTTTCCGTCAGCGTTGCACCAAGCAGGACGGCGAAGACGGCCAAATTCGAAATACCGGCAAAGGTCGTATCGATTCTAAAAGCAAAATACTCGTGCGCCACCCAGGCAATGCCGGCCAGCAAGCCGATTGTGGTGATGATCGGCAACGTGGCCCATACCGGTTTCAGGAAGGGCACAAGTGTGATCAAAACCAGCCCGGTAATAAGTATGAGCGCAAGTTCAAGAATGTCAGCGTATAGCGGCCGGGTGAGCAGTTCCGAAGTGATGAGCGATTCAAGGAGCATCGCGTGAATTTCGATGCCGTTTATGCGCGCTTCTACGGGGATGGACTTTTCATCGACGAGACCTAGCGCGGTGCTGCCGAGCAGGACGAGCTTGCCTTGAATCTGGTTCAGGGCCGCTGGATTGCCATCCAGAATATCTGACGCGGAAACATATCGTTCCTTCTTGTGCGTAGTGTAGTTGACCCAAATCCGTCCGTCGGGTTCTGTCGGGATGAATATACTGTCTATGGAAATGCCGGTGATGCGGTCGCCGTCGAAATGGATCGTGTAATTCGGTGCGCCAATGGCGGTTCTCAGCATCTCGACTGTCAGTGTCGGTGTGATGGTTCCGTCGATATTGACGACCAGCGGAACACGGCGAATGATGCCATCCGCTTCCGGCAGAACGTTCAGAATACCATGGCTTGTGGCCGCTTTCCCGAGCTGCGGAAGGCTTTGCAAGGCTGTTGGGAAATAGGGCAGTTTGGGAGTCGCATCGCCGCCGCGCTGTAGAACAGGCACCTGGGTAACCAACCTGGACCGGACAGTCGGTCTGTAAAGCAGTGCGCCGACTCCCAGAACGGTTGGTGCGGCAGAAAGACTTCGGGCAAGCCGTGCGTCTGTACGTTCCAGATTGGCAATGGCCTGTTTCGCACGAGGGTGGAGTTCCGGATAATCGGTTAATATATGATGCGGTGACAATCGGTCCGGTTCGCTGAACAGGATATCGAACCCGATTGCAGGCGGGTTATGGGCCGCAATACGGTCGACCAGTTCGGCGACCAGATTGCGCGGCCATGGCCATTGCCCGTAATGGGCCAGGCTCTCTTCGTCTATATCGACAATTACAACAGGAACATCAGGGTGCCGTATGTGCGGCTTCATCACCTGCAGCGTGTCAAACAGGGCGGTGCGTAGGGATTCCAGCGGTTCCGGGTTTGTTGCGCGGATGACAATGAATACTGCAAGGCACAGAAATGCGAGTGTTCGGCCTCGCCAGTGGAACAGCGCGGAAAATGAATTGAGTTTCAGTCGGCCCACAGATTGGCGCCTAGAGCACGATTTCCCGACCGTCATAGGCCGATGAGACATGCAATGATTCGCCTTCTTCGCTCAGTTCCTCGTATCGAATGGTTTCGGCGAGGATACGGGAAATCATGGCGTCGTCGTAATTCGGTTCATGATGGTACATGCATAAATGCTTCGACCCGGCCATTTGCGCCAGTTCCACACCAATGATGTTGCTGGAGTGTCCCCAGTCTTCCTTGATCGAGATTGAATCGGCCAACGAGTACATGGCGTCGAAAATGACCAGATCGGCACCGCGAAGAAAGTCAACAAAGGGATAGTCAGGATTGATCGATTCGAACTTGTGTTCGCAATCGGTCGAATAAACAACGGACTTGCCGCCCTTTTCGAACCGGTATCCATAGGAATCGCCGGAATGGTATTGTTTCAGCGCCCGCACCGTCACGCCATCAACAACGTATTCCTTGCCCGGCTCCAGCGCCACGAACTCGATATCTGCTGCCAGCGCCGCCCAGGGCACGGGGAAGCCCGGTTCGGCATGCTGTCGCCGGTACGCTTCTTCCAGATAGTCGTGGCACCCATAAATGATGACCTTGTTACCCGGTATGTAGGCGGGCACAAAAAACGGAAACCCCATGATGTGGTCCCAATGCGGGTGGGACTGGAAGATATTAAAAACATTGTCTTTATGCGGATATTTTTGTGCCATGACGGCATTGCCGAATTCCCGGCCTCCGCTGCCCATGTCGCAGAGAATATGCTGCTTGCCGCCACCGTCGATTTCCACACAGGATGTATTCCCGCCAAAAGCCCCCGCGACGGCAAATTCCAGTTTTTCGTCCATGAATTGTTCAATGCGTTCGGCGGTGCTGAGGTCCTGACCGACGCTGGCTTTTAGCGCCCGGCGTATCTTTTCGCGAACGGCAACAGCATTCAGGGGAGTCGGCAGGGAACCGCGCGTTCCCCAGAAACGAACCAACATCAGAACTTCTCCCGGAAATTATCCAAATTACCGTGCGGCGTAGGCGGATGCGGCATCGCTGGACAGTGCTGTCAGGGCCGCTTCGACCGTATCGAAAATATCGACAACGAAGTTGAAACGGCTGATTTCAAAGACTTCGTTGACCTCTGAGGTTAACCCGACGACGGCAAGCGGTACCTTTGCGACCTTTCCCTGCTTGGCGGCAATCATCAAGGCCCGAAGGCCGACGCTGCTGATATAGGGAATGTTGCTGAAATCGACCACGACGACGGCGCCACGTTTTCCGACGACTTCCAGCATCGCGGACTGAAATGCCGGTGCGGTCGATTGATCGACCCTGCCGACTGGCATCAGAAGAACCGCGTCGCCGAACTGTGATTCGGTTATTTCCATCTTCTGCCCCAGTCAGTTCATCTTTTCCGGGATATTTCACCCACCGCAGAAAGTCGCATTCTTAACAAATGATAGCCTAGGCGCAAACGATTAACGGCCTTTGAACACGGGATTTTGCTTGGCGAGGAACGCTTTGTAGCCCGTCTGGAAGTCTTCAGTATCGTAACAGTCGAATCCCTCGTCTATTTCTGCATCTGAAAGAGGTGTGGGGTCGAGGAGGCGATAGATGAATTTTTTGTGCCAACGCGCCGATAATGGGGCCCCGTCCGCTATTTTTCCGGCGATGTTGCGGGCTTCCGTCGCGACCTTTTCGTCGGGTACCACGCGATTGACGAGTCCGAGACGTTTAGCGTCATCGACGCCAAATACATCACCGATCAGGAGGATTTCCAATGCCACATTCGCGCCGAATTTATGTACCAGCGGTGCCATTTCTACGTGTGCTTCGACCAGTCCAAGGCGCTTGACCGGCACACCGAAGCGGCTCGACTGACCGCAAATGCGGATATCGCACAGGGTCGCAATAGCAAGCCCACCACCGACACAGGCGCCGTCAATCTGCGCAACGACAGGATGGCGACAATTACCAACGGCGTTCGCGGCGGCATGGAACACTTTGGCGTATTCCCGCGCCTTGGCGGCGCTGTTGCGTTCGGTTTCGAACTCACTGATATCCGCGCCGGCGCTGAAGGCTCGTCCGCCTTCGCCGCGGATAATGACGCAGCGTAAATCCGTATCAGCGTCGCATTCCACGAAAGCATCATTTAGGCCCTGAAATATTGCACGGTTCATGGCATTGCGTCGCTCGGGCTGATTCAGCACGACGGTCGCAATCGGTCCGTCGCGTTCGACAAAAACGGCCTTTGTCATGCTGTCCTCCGTGGTCAAATGCGCGCGTGGCTTGACGCCACGGGCACGAGTCGCACAGTAGGTGTATCCAATCTCAAGGTCGAGCCTGCTTATGGAACAACTGAAGATTATCGACGCGCATCACCACTTCTGGGATCTGTCGCACAACCGTTACCCATGGCTCCAGGATGAGCCCCTAATCCCCTTTCGTTACGGGGATTACGGACCCATCCGGCGAAATTATCTTCCAGTGGATTTTCGACGCGACAATGCGTCGTTCAAGCTCATCGGTTCAATTCATATCGAGGCAGAATCGGATCCTGAGAATCCGACGGCTGAGACGGCGTGGCTTGGCATGATCCGCGAGGAATCGGGTTTACCGTCGGCATGCGTCGCGCAGGCCTGGCTGCACCACGATAATATCGAAGAGGTGCTTGCCGCGCAGGCGGCATTCCCGTTCGTTCGGGCTATCCGACACAAGCCGCCGGAGCCGGACGGGTTCATGACGAGTGAGGCCTGGCGGCGAGGGTATGCGCTTTTGTCGAAATACAACCTGTCATTTGATTTGCAGACCCCCTGGACGCGGCTGGCGGAAGCGGTTGATCTCGCGCGGGCGTTTCCGGAAACACAGGTAATCCTGAACCATACGGGGTTGCCTTCTGACCGAAGTGCCGCAGGGCTGGATGGTTGGCGTAAGGGAATGCGACTGGCGGCAACACTGCCGAACTTTGCCGTAAAGATTTCGGGGATTGGCATGCCAGGCCTGCCATGGACGGTGGATCTGAACCGGGGTGTGGTCCTGGATACGATCGATATTTTTGGCGTCGACCGCTGTATGTTCGCGAGTAATTTTCCTGTCGATAGTATCATTGCGGATTATACCACGATCTTCGGCGGGTTCATGGAAATCACTGCTGGGTTCACCCATTCTGAACGGGAAAAAATGTTTTGTGACAATGCAGTCCGTTTCTATCGGCTGAATCTGGTTTAAGGGAGAACCCTGACATGGATGTGAAGAATATCGGTTTTATCGGCCTTGGTTCGATGGGCGACGGCATGACGAAGAACCTGTTGAAAGCGGGCTATGCGGTCAGCGGTTATGACGTGAATTCGGATGCAGTAAAACGGCTTGCCGATGCCGGCGGAACCGCGGCGGCGACCCCGGCCGAATGCGCGGCAAAGTCCGATATGCTGATCGTCTGCGTCTTTTCCGATGATCAGGCGAATGATGTTTTATTCGGCGTAACCGGTGCGGCGGCGACCCTGAGATCAGGGGCGACTGTGGTGATGAGCACGACGATGGCGCCCGAAGCATGCCGCGAAATGGCGAAACGTCTGGAGAGCACGGGGCATCTGTTCATCGATGCGCCTGTCACTGGTGGAAAGCGTGGAGCGGATCAGGGAACACTTACCGTCATCGCGGCGGGACCTGCTGCGGCAATGGCTGCGGCGGAAGGCCCTTTCAAGGCGATGGGTGAGCGCGTGTACCATGTTGGTGCTGATGCCGGGGCGGGATCAAGCGTGAAGATGATCAATCAGCTGCTGGTTGGTACCCATGTCGCGGCCGCGGCTGAGGCAATCGCTCTGGCCACTCGGGCGGGTGCTGATCCGAATGTCGTATTTGATGTCATCACGCATGGTGCGGGGAACTCGGTAGCGTTCGAAACGCGGATTCCGAATATTCTCGCAGGCGATTATACCCCGCGCGGTGTCGTCGATATCTTTATCAAGGACCTCGGTATCGTCACCGAAACCGGCAAGGCGTTGCGGTTTCCGCTTCCAATTGCTTCGGCCGCTTTACAGCAATTCCTGGCGGCATCGGCGGCCGGGCACGGCGGGGAAGACGATGGTGCCGTCGTCAAGGTCTATGAGGAGCTTTCCGGGATCGATGTGGCGGCTGCGGCGCGCAAGAAAGACTGATTGGCGTCGAAAGAATTTTACCAGTCGTGAAGCAGCCAGTTCTCGCGCAGCAGTGATATGTCGCCGATCACGTGCAGGTCTTCAGGCCGCCAACGTTTGAGCGTCGTTACCATGCCGGCGACGTTTGAGCAGCCAAGGCCGACGAACTGGTCACAGGCGGCTGCGGCATAGGTATCCTTGATGACTTCGGCACCAAGCCGGGAATGCGAGCCGACATCGTCCCGCCAGGTGAGGGGGACGGAACTGCTGGTTCTGGCGCAGTCAGCGTTAAAGACGCGATCACCGAAGCGTTGCCGCCAGGTGTTCAGCGCTTCGGTTGCATCGGTCAGCAGGAATACCTGTAAAGCCGGGTTTTTCTCCAGCAACCTTTCCACTGTCGGCATGATTTGCGCCTGGTCTTCGGCAAAGCGGTCGTTTTCCCCGCTTTTATCGATGTTGCGTATGTGGACGCCGACTGTTGGCCGGTCGCCAAAATTCAGGGCAACAAATGAATCCACTTCCTGTTGGATATCGGGCTGGAGTTTGAAATATTTTCGGTAGAGCGTGTAATACGCCTCTCCAACGTCCATACCGTACAGTTCATGTTCCGGATTCAGCCAGGTCAGTAATTCAGCGAGCTGCGTATAGAAATCGCTGACGACGACCTGTTCCGGCCGGTTCATAAAATATATGCCCGATTGCCGCGATCCTTCGCCGAACCAGATATCGATGCCTTCCTCTGTGAGGTTTCCGGCATGCCATTTCGTCGGAAAATAGTCGTAACCCGACGCAGCTATATCATCTACAGTTAAGGCGTTCAGCGGCTGATAGAAATTTTTAAAGGCATCGCGATCCGGGGCATCCGTGTAATAACTGTTCGATCCCCAATGAAGAACAGGTGTGCGCCCGGTCATTTCGGCGAGCAGCAGTGACGACAGTACATGTGATACGTCGGACCAGAATCCATAGCCCCAGCATTTGATCAAAAGATAGCAGGGTGTCGGCGCCGCGCGCGGTGGTGGTGCGTCAGCAAGCTTTGCCCGGAGCGCCGCGATATTCGATTCCAGCGCGGGAAACTGCGCCGGCGCGCAATGTGCGATCGCATCCGTCGCGTTTTTGAGCCATTGCAGCGCTTCGGTATTCATATTCAGCCGCGACGCGATCTCAGCCCGGAGATAAGGCCACCACGGGCCAGCGGGAAGTTCTGCTTCGGCAAACCGACACCGTTGGTCGGCGCGCGGAAGGTTGCCTTTGCCGAGTGCGGCCTCGATATCCGATGTCGTCTCGGCCAGATTATAGGTCTCGCCAACAGGGTCCAGTTGCAATGCGGTTCGAAAGGCGATGTCCGCCGCGGCACGATTGCCCAGTGCCAACTCAGCCTTGCCGAGTGCGATGTGGTAGACTGCAATGCCGGGGGAAAGGCGGATGGCTTCAATCAGGCTGGTTCGGGCCGCCGCGAACGCTGCCGTTTCATGCAGAATGACAGCAAGATTGTAATGGCTGTCGGCGATATTCGGCGCTAATGCGATTGATTTTCGAAAGCTGTCGATCGCACCATGATGGTCACCATGTCCGCGCAATGCCTCACCCAAATTCAGGTGAAGGACGGCGTCATCGGGTGTCGTACCGAGCGCCAGTCTGTAGGCATCGGCGGCCTCTCCGGGGCGATCAAGCGCAAACAGCAAGTGTCCGATTGCATGGTCTATGCCGCCCATTGAAGGTCCCGCTTCTCGGGCACGTTGATAGGCGGCCAGTGCGCCCTCAGTATCGCCGCCGGCGTGGAGGATGGCACCATGATTTGCATGGTAGTCGGGCGTGTCGGGGCAGAGTTCGATCGCGCGCGAGATATGGACCAACGCCGAAGTACTATTGCCTGTCTCATGCCGGATAAGTGCCATGACCTGATGGGCGCGATGGTCTGCCGGTTGCGTTTCCAAATAGGTACTGCAGGCCGTCAGGGCGGCGTCCGGGTTGCCCGCCTGAAAGTAATGTACGGCCTTTTCGAGCAGGGATTGGTTCATTGCCCGATAATCCCGGCGTGGGTTTGTTTCTGATCCCGTTGCATAGGTCGGGATTATATCACAATACCAATCGTATCCTAGTCAGCCACGGTCGTGCGCCAGATGTGTTCATATACCTGTGCCATGCGACGGGCGAAATCAGGGGCGTCGCACAGCGGCGATTTAAAAAGTCTGTTGCGTAACCCGTTTCGCATTTCAGCCAACGGGTCTATTTCGGCGGCGTGTTGTCGTGCGATTTCAATATACGCATCAGTATTTTCAGCGATCCAATCCGTCAGGCCAACCTGTGACAGCAAACTGGCACCAACACGACCGGTATGGCGGTTGCCCAGCAATGTCACGACCGGCACACCCATTAGCAGGGCTTCGCAGGTGGTCGTCGTGCCATTATAGGGAAACGGGTCCAGTGCAATATCGATATCGCGATAGGAATCCAGGTGGCCGGCGGTGTCGGCAATGGACCCGCGCAGTTCGACCCTGTCGGGGGAGATGCCGTGCAGGGCAAACTGGTCCAGATAATGTTGTGCTGTTGCCTGGTCGCCGAAGGATCTCGCCTTGAGAAGTAAGCGTGACGCTGGAATCTGACCAAGAACCCGGGACCACAGCGCAATGACAGAGGGGGTAACCTTGCGCAGGTTATTGAAGGACCCGAACGTAACGTGGCCTCGTGAAAGCGCTGGTAATGGTGCAACGTCGGGAATGTCCGGCGCCGGTTGATAACACAGGAAGCCGCTCTCGACATGCGCAATCGTTTCAGAAGAGTACACGGCAGATTCAAGCGGGTCGGCGATAGCATCCGTGATGCGGAAGTCGACGGCTTTCATGCCCGTGGTGTTCGGGTATCCCAGCCATGTTGCCTGAACCGGGGCCGGACGGCGCTGCAGGGTAAGTAAGCGGTTGCCTGAAGTATGTCCGGAAAGATCGATGAGGATATCGATCCCGTCGTCGCGGATTTGGGCGGCGAGTTGAGAATCGTCCATCCCCGCGACCCATCGCCAATGATCGCTGAGGGCAATCAGGCGATCCGTGACGGCGTCGGGGTTCTCCATCGATGCATAGCAAAAGCATTCAAAGCGTTCGCGGTCGAGGAGGGCAAGCAGTGGCTCGACGAAAAAGGCGACGGAATGCTTTCTGAAATCTGCAGATACATAGCCGATGCGCAGACGTTTCCGATCGCGCTTCCGGACATCCGGCGGCATCGGCGCAATCGGTCGCGCATGTCGTTCCGCCCAGGCGCGATGGGCCCGATACAAAGCACTACGATCATTGCTCCGGTAGTTTAGGCAAAGCAGCAGATTTGAATGGGTTCTATTGTTTTCGGGGGATCGCTGCAGGGCCTGATAGAAGCTTGCTTCCGCGGCTTCGGCATTTCCCTGGTCCAGAAGCACAGCGGCCAGGTTGTCGTACGTTTCGCCGGGTGCCTCGTCGAGCTGCAATGACTGCCGCAATGATGCTTCGGCACCATCCAAATTCCCTCGGCCGCGTCGAAGGACGCCCAGATACCGATGGAGGGCGGCATTCGATATGTCCTCGGCCAGGGCAGATTCAAGCGTTGCTTCGGCTTCTTCTAATTGCCCCTGGCGTTGCTGTGCGACAGAAAGATTGATTTTCGCGTCGCCCAGATTGGGCTGCAGCGCCAGCGCCTGCCGGCTCATCTGCGCGGAATCGGCAGGTCGCCCAAGGCGGAGAAGTGACCGGCCAAGATTGCAGGCGGCTTCGGCATAGGTGGGGTCGATGGTCAGTGCCTGTTGATATGCCTCTGATGCTTCAGCCAACCGGCCCTGCGCCTCAAGTGCTGCGCCGAGGTTATTGGCAGCGCCCGCGAAGCCCGGATCTTTTTCCAGGGCACGGCGCAAAGCGGCTTCGGCCTCCACTGGTCGCGTCAAGGCCAGGAGGATGACGCCGTAAAGATTCCAGCAATCGGTAGCGTCCGGCAGTTGCGTGACAGCGCGCTCAGCCAATCGGAATGATTCGACGGTACGGTTGGACTGGTAAGTGAGCACCGCAAGGAAATAGAGTGCCTCGCCATTTTGAGGTTCATCGTCAAGAACCTGACGCAATCCGGCTTCGGCTTCCGTGATCCGACCGGCATCCAGATCGGTCAGGGCCTGACGCAGGGTGGTGACCTTATGGGGAGGATCAGATTCTATCATAACATCCTGATTTCCGCGCGGAGCAATTCTTATAGCGGTATAATGCCACCACCATTATGAGTTGCGAACAGGGCCTCTGGAAGCCTCAATTTTAGGGAACAGAAAAATGATCGTTGAAATCATATTGTTCAGGCGGTAGGCCATCAACAGCCCCTACTGGGAGGTTGGGGCCAATGAAAAGGAAATCGGATTGCTGCTGGCGAACCGGAATGGATTCGGTCCGGAAATAGCGGCGGAACTATTGCCGCAACAGCAGGCCAGGGCCACCGATCGGGCTTCTCCCATGCCAGCGGTTTCACAGGCAGTGCTGTGACGGTAAACTGCATTCAGACAAACGGAGTACACGTTTCATGAAAGTTGTAATCACCGGCGGCGCCGGATTTATCGGCCGAAAGCTGGCAACCAGTCTGCTGGAGAAAAATTCACTGGATCTTGGCGGCGGCAAGTCCGGCGCCGTGGACAAGGTAACGGTTTTCGACGTGGGTGAGCCGGACCCGCCCTTTCCGCCCGACCCCCGGCTGGACGTGGTAACAGGCGATGTCAGTGATATCGAAACGATTCGTAAGCTGATCACACCGGATGTCGATGCGGTGTTTCATCTGGCAGCCGTTGTCAGTTCCGGTGCCGAAGCTGATTTTGATCTGGGCATGCGGGTGAACCTTGGCGGTACGCGAGCGGTCCTCGATGTCTGCCGTGAACTCGGAACCGTTCCCCGGGTATGCTTCGCCAGTTCAGTCGCAGTCTTCGGCGGTAATGTGCCGGATGTGATTCAGGACGATACCCACCTGACACCGCAGACGTCCTATGGCGCGCAGAAGGCGATGGGCGAGTTGATGATCAATGATTACAGCCGGAAGGGTTTTATCGATGGGCGTGCGCTGCGTCTGCCCACGATTGTGGCGCGCCCCGGCAAGCCGAATAAGGCAGCGTCGACCTTCGCCAGCTCCATTATTCGCGAACCTCTGCAGGGTGATACAACGATTTGTCCGGTAGCGCCCGAACAGGCAATGTGGTTGCTGTCACCGCGACGGGTTGTCGATGCCTTTATCCGCGCGGCCGAATTGCCGGCGGAAGCCTGGGGCCCGAGCCGCGCCGTTTCGATCCCAGGTATTACCCATACCGTTCAGGAAATGGTCGATGCGCTGGCTGCTGTCGCCGGCAAGAAAGTTACCGAGCGTATCAAGTGGCAGCCCGATGCGGATATCCAGAAGATCGTGTCCGGTTGGCCGATGCATTTTGCTGCAGAGCGTGGCAAGGCGCTGGGATTCAGCGCAGACAGCTCAATGGAGGAAATCGTGCGGGCCTTTATTGAAGACGAACTTGATGGATCATTTGTCGAGTAAGTCCTGGCAGTGCCTAATCAGTACTAAAAGACCGCGCCGGTAATAAGTCGGGGTAAACGGGGCGGAAGGTTTTCGACGTATTCGAAGCCTTCCACCCGTGTCCCGTTAGGCCGTTAATGGTTAGCGGGTCTTCGGAGGCGCTCCGCCTGCCTCGGACGCGACGAAGGTTCCGCCCTGATAAATTTCGGTCAGGTCGCCCTCTTCTTTCGGGGGTTCTGCGGCGAGGACTTCGTCGAAAAACTGCTCGTTTTTATCCTTCGGCTGATATCCAAAGCTGAGGGCATTTGAGTTATCCCACCAGGCCTGCTTGTTGTCAGACATGCCGTAAAAGATTTCGTAGTGAATCTTCGGGTGCTCCAGGCCAATGGAAACGAGCTGGGCAAGGTCGCGCGGTGTGACCCAGATTGACAGTCGCCGTTTGTCGGCGGGCTCCATTGCCACATTACCGATACGGATGCAGGTGACTTCCAGACCGTACTTGTCGGCATACAGGGCGCCCATTGCCTCGCCGAAAGCCTTCGAGACACCGTAGCGGCTGTCAGGGCGCGGGATGGCGGTATGGTCGATGACATTGTCGCGCCGATAAAACCCGGCGGCGTGATTGGAACTGGCGAAGACGACGCGTTTCACGCCGGTTTGGTAAGCTGCTTCGTACAGGTTTCGGAGGCCGATAATATTGGCGTCCAGGATTGTCTGCCAATCGCCTTCAATTGAATACCCACCGAGATGGAAGATGCCATCGACCCCGTCAGTCGCCGCCTTAACGGCATCCAGGTCTGTCAGGTTGGCCGGAACGAAGGTTTCGCCTTCACTGAGGTCGGTGATGGGAACGATGTCGGACAGGCGCAGATTATAGATGCCTTTAAATTCCTTGCGCAGAAAGGCGCCAACGCCGCCGGCGGCGCCCGTTAACAGAATGGTTTTCATGACATTTCTTTCCTTACAGAAGGCCGCGCTTGGCCAGGTTTCGCATTAGCGCCGATGCGCCGAATGTCCAGGGGGCAGCCTTGTCACTGGTCGTGACGCGGTTGGTCAGGGTGCCCAGTTTGGGACTGGAAATCGAGACGATATCGCCTGCCTTATGGGTGAAGCCTTCGCCCGGCGTGCCGCGATCCTTGGTCGGCGCGAAGGCCGTGCCGGTAAAGAGCGCCGCCCCGTCAGGATACTGGTGATAGGCACCCAGCGTCTGCCCAGCCAGATCCGAGATGTCGCGGCTGATCCGCTGCATCGAACTTTCACCATCAAGCACAAATTGATCATCACCGGTAACTCGCATGCTCAGCAGGGCCTGCCGGATATCATCCAGTGCAAACGACTTGTCGATCAGGCGAATGAAAGGACCGAGGGAACAGGATGCGTTATTGTCCTTTGCCTTGCCCAGCAGAAGGGCGCTGCGGCCCTCGAAGTCGCGCAGGTTGACGTCGTTGCCCAGTGTGGCGCCGACGATGCTGCCATCCGCGCCAAGAATCAGGACGATTTCCGGTTCGGGATTGTTCCAGCTTGACCCGGGATGGATGCCGACTTCCGCGCCGGTACCGACGGCAGACATTGGCTGGCTTTTGGTAAAAACTTCCGCGTCCGGCCCGATGCCAACTTCGAGATACTGTGACCACATATCCCGTTCCAGCAACACGCCCTTGAGCGCTGCTGCTTCCGGTGATCCGGGAACGACGGCGGCGAGATTGTCGCCAATGGCATCCATGATAATACGACGGATATCTTCTGCCGCTGTGGGGTCACCCGCGGCACGTTCCTCGATGACCCGTTCCAGCATCGAATCGACAAAGGTAACGCCGGCGGCCTTCAGGGCCGACAGGTCGACGGGCGACAACAGCCAGGGTTTTGTTTCGTCGCGACTATCGATTGCGCTATTGGCGATGATTGTCTCGACGGGGCCCATGTCCTCTCCTGATGCGGTTTGGGCTGCCTGCGTCGGATTCTCTGCGTTGATCAGTTCGGTCATCGTTGGCGTGGCTGCCGTTATGTCGAACAGATTGCCGTCCCGTAATGTTACAACGGAAGGACCGGCCAGATCCGGTCGCCAGATTCGCCCGACAAGGGTGGCCTTGTCGGAGTCTTCCGGCAGCGTCGACCGGGCATCGAGTGAAAAGTCCATTTTAGTGCTCCTGATATGGCTATAAGCCGATGTGCCCGAAGGCGCCTTACATTGTCCGACCGTTGGTGGTGATGTGCGCGCGGATATCATCCGCGAAAAGGACTTCGGAATCGTCTTCCGGTTCGTAGCCGATTACCTTGCGGGCATTGGCGATGCTCCAGTAACCGCGGGTGTTGTTGGACACGCCGTAGAAGACCTGGAAGGGAATTCCGTCTTCATTGCGGATGTCTTCCACGTCGATTGATTTGGCATAGAGCTGCTGCATGTCGCGTTCACTGATATAGCCGCCAAGATCGCGCTTGAAGCTGACCTGGTCGCCATTGAAATCGGCGGCGCGGATCGGTCGTGGTGCGCCAACACGGACCTGAACGTTTTCAACGACCCGGCCAAGCCGGCCGGTTGCAAACATGAAGCCCAGGTGCTCGTAGGTTGCCTTGGCCCAGCCATAAAAATTATCCGACAGCGGGTATGTTTCCGGTCCGATTGTATCCAGCTTGCCGTTGTGCAGTTTGGTTTCGTACCAATCGGCGGCATGGTTGGAGGATGTAATGACGACGCGTCGAATGTTTTCTTCAACCGCGAGTCGCAATACGTTGAAAGCCATGTCGACACTGGTACGTTCAACAAAATAACCCTCGACCGGTTCCGAGCCTGGACGGTCTTTCAGCCATTGACGTGGCGCGCTGGTTTTGACGCCTGGTTTGGTCGAGCGGACATTGTGAACAATGGCGTCGACGCCTTTAAAGAGTTTCCGGTAATTGTCGACATTCGTGTCGCTGAGATCGACGACTTCAATGTCGCTCGCATGTTCGCTTGGACGGGTATCCAGTAACACGAGGTCATAGCGGTCGCGGAATGTCGGCAGGAGCTGCCGTGTGATTTCTCCGGAAGCCCCGGTAATCAGGACGCGTTTTTTCGCCATCGATCATTATCCCTGTCAGTGGTTGATGGTCGTCGGCGACTGTGCTTTGCCGATTATCGATGCGCTGAGCATCGTCTCGCCATATTGCAAATCACCGCCCGGTTGAAGGCGTGCCACTATATTGCGTCAGGGGCGATATCGGTAGCCGTTTTGCGCTGTTTTTTCATCCAATGCGCGAATGGATGGCGTGCGATGATTACCAGTCCGGCGGGGTCCACTTCGTATCGGGATCGAGCGGGAATACGGGGCGCGTAAACCCGGTCCAGTCGAAGTTCACAAGATTGGGCGAGGTCAGGCCGGGCGCGTCGCATTCAAGCACGCGCTCCGGTGGAAAGTAGGGCAGAAAGCCGGCCCGGAAATGCCCACGCGATTTCACTGTGACGCTGCGCGCCTGCGCCACACTGACGCCGAAACTGTCGAAGAAATTCGGGTCGATGCATTGTTCGCGAATAGATACGACGACCACGGTGATGGTTCCGACCTGCAGGACAGCGGTTGGACCAAGATCGAGTTGCAGGTTTGCGAATGTGCCTGGGTCAGCGCCAATGAATCGTCCATCTGATAGATTGAGAACCGTGGCTTCATGACTGTAATTATTTGAATATTTGTCAGATTCCGCACGGTTGAACAGGGCGTCGAATGTTGCGCCAACGCCCTTGTCATGTGCATCTTTGGCAAGGGCGGCGTCATTCATGACACCGAGAATTGCCCCTTTTGCACCGGCCGCAACAAGTGCTTTCAGCAGGTAAGTCGTGTTGCCGCGCCCTCCGCCGCCAGGGTTGTCCGCGACATCGGCTATAATGACAGGGGGCAGCGAGAGGTCGCTGCCGCAGGCCACGGCACGCGCGACACATTCATCGAGGGGTGTCAGGTCGGGTACAAAATATTCATGCTGCTTCCAGACATCTTCAGCAAGTTCGCGGCAGATCGTTTGTGCCCTTGTGCGGTCGCCCCGGGTCGTTACGAGGAACGACATGCCGTTATACGGCGTATCGCCATACGTGAACCCACCCAGAATTGACACGTTCATGACGGTCTCGTCGATGAAGGTCTGACCTTTGTCGATCGCCGCGCCATAGGGACCCACTGCCGTCAATTGCCGGACCTGCGGCGCCACAAGCGGCAACCTGATAAACGCGGTTTCCGGTTTCTGGCCAGCAAGCAATTCGCGCATCGCACCAGCGGCTTCCTGGCCACGCTCATACTGGTCGACATGGGGGTTTGTTCGGTACGCGATCAACATGTCGGTGGCTGCGACCATCTGGTCGGACACGTTGCCATGCAGGTCCAGTGTCGAGATTATGGGCACGTCCGGCCCGACAATCTCGCGCGCCATTGCGAACATTGCACCGTCCGGGTCGGGAATTTCGGTCGTGACCGCCGCACCATGCTGTCCGAAATAGACGCCGTCCAATGGCATTGCCGCTTCCAGGCCGCGCCGCATTTCCTCATAAAGTTCGAGATAAAAATCATGCGCAATTGGTCCCGCAGCGCCGATATCGGCAACGACAATGGGGACGGGGGTCCAGGGGCCACCGCCGGTCATGGCATGGATAAACCCGGTCATCGTGCCGCCCATGCGTGAATGTGTCTTCGCCGCGTCGGTAAGGATGTCTTCGCCGGACAGAAGAACCTTTTCGGCAAAGTCGCGCCGGCTCACAGGCGGGGCGAACCGGTTACTCTCCAGATGCAGGGCCAGCAGGGCGATGCGTTTGCCGGGTACTTTTTCGATCGTTGTTGTCATGCGGCTAACCTTTGGCTTTCGTGGAGGCCCAGTTTGGGGGCGCTGCAGTCAAGCGCAGGATTCTTCAATCGGCAAGGGAAGAAGTAATCTCAGTTGGGTTGGGAAAGACCGGACAGGGTCTCGGGATGAATTCCGAATGCATCGTGATAGATGCGTCGACCGGCCGGTGTGACCGTCACGGCGCGTGTATCCCTGACGCGTCGGATCCAGCCCTTATCCAGACCATGGGCGCACAGGGCTGCACCGACCACGCCAGCAAGATGCGGCCGCCTTTCGCTCCAGTCGAGACAGGGCCGACATAGTATTCGGGACCTGCGTTTCGTTTGGCTGTTCTGACTTATTTCGATCCCCATCTGATCCAGGAATGCAGCGCCACTTTCGGTGACAAGGCCGGCATCGTCCGTTAATTCAACGTGACCAGAGGCAACAAGGCCGTCCGCAAGCGCAACCCCCAGCCGTCCGGCAAGATGGTCGTAACAGGTTCTTGCCGCGCGCAGGGCCTGATCTTTGGGACCGGTGACGAGGGTGCGGTTTGTCGGCGTCGCAACCGATGCAACCTGCATAATGCCTTCCATCATCTGGGCGACAGCGACCGATGCAAGGCGGTGATAGCGATGGCGACCCTGCTTTGTAACGGTCAGAAGGCCTGCCGTCGTCATTCGGGACAGGTGGCCGCTGGCTGTTTGTGGCGTGACCCCCGCGATATGCGCAAGTTCTGAAGCGGTTAGTGACCGGCTGTCCATCAGCGCATGCAGCATGGCGGCGCGTGCCGGGTCACCGGCGAGTGCTGCAATTTCGGCAAACCTGGCGTTCGTTGCCATAATAGTCCTCCCACGTGTCGATGCTGCGCGGAACCTATCGCATAAGATGACGAGATATTTCGGTCTTGGCCGAAGCATTCTATGCCGGATCAGACAACCTTATGCCGGTAAGGGCATGACAGGGAGCATTAAGGAGGGAGGAGGGCTGTCCGCTATGGAGCAGCAGAAGCGGTCAGACAGAAATGTCGAGGATCGAGCCTCTGGGCGCTGATGGCCTGAATTGCTCTTCAGTCGCCGGCGCAGGCGCAGCATTCGCTGTTGTTTCCGGCTCTTTGTCTTCGCGTTGACGCTCTTCACGGGCAGGCGCACGGGAAACATTTGTCGAGCCAGCCGGGAAAGACGCCGGCCGTTGGACGGAAGAATAATTATCAATTTCCATGTTTATACCTACTATCCAGCGAACGGTTCGCCTGTATCAGCCGCAAGTGGCTTCAAATCTATTCTTCATGCCCTTCAGGATCGAAAGGCATCAAAATGATTGGCAAATCTTCACCGCCCGCAGCCCGCTTGAGCCATTTGCGAACGCTGTTCTGAATTTCGTCGTCGGCAACGTCCATAGCCTTCATCCCGACATCCTTTTTTAGGAACCTCATGAAACGTACTATGCCGAAAAGTTTATTGTAGGTAAGTGATGTTGGTCACGGCTGTAGCATTATAACAAAATTCTTGTGGGTATCAAATTACCTTTTGATGTAAAAAGCAACGAACAATTTCGTTGCGGCTCGGCATTCTGGTATAGTGAAGAAGTATTTTTCCAGTAAGGGGTAGTTAAATGCGCAATTTTCTCACGTTGGTGGCGGTCGCCTTCATGGCTACGGCGTGTTCGACTGCTGATAACCTTCGCCCGCAGGAAGCGGGAATCTGGATCCCTGTGCGTAATACCTCCTATGACACGGTTTTCGAAGCAGCCAATAAGGTAATGGCGCAGCATCTTCATATTGTGGAAGCTGACAAGGAATCCGGTTCGGTAAAGGGCGTGACATCGGGAAATGCTTATTTCTGGAAAGAAGGCGCGGGCATATATGTCTGGCCGACTATTTCCAACGAATACGGGTATTTAGTCTCCGTCGACAGTATTGCTGGCGGTCTGTATTACGAGCCCCTTCAGGATTGGCATAAGACGATTATCGAGGATCTGAAGAGGGAACTCGGCGCCAGTTGATTGACCGGAACCGGTTTTTTAATGCGATTGCGTTTTGCCTAAGGACTGTTGCCACAAATTTTCCGCGCGAGCGTTTCGCCGGCGACCCGGTGTCCCTCGACATTCCAATGACCTATCCCGAGGACGGAATTCGGGAAACCATGCAGGAAAGTGCCTGTTTCGTCCGCGAAATGCCGAAGTGGCTCTTTGAGCGCCAATGCCGGGATCTCCGCGCTGGCGGCGAAAGCTGTTAATCGCCGGTCTGCGTAGTCTAGATCATTCACATTGAGGGACATTGCGAAATTTTGCCGTAGCGCGGCATCCGGATAGACCTGAACAGGGCCGGGCAAAATGGCAAGAAGGAATTCGGCGCCGCTGGAGACGCTGTCTTTGTGTATCGCGGTGACCAGGGCCTCGGTCGTCGCCCAGCCTTTCTGCCATTCAGGCGTCTTGGGGGCGCGGAATACCTCATATTCACGGCCGGTTGGCGCAAATACCGCTTTGCTATCGCCGCTATCATTAGCCCGCATCAGGTTGCGGAGTCGGGTGGTTCCTTCGCGAATGACCTGAAACAGGTTGGATGTGTTGATGATGGCGTTTCGAAGCGTCCGCCAAAACCGTTTCCATTTGAAGCGGAAAGCTTGCGTATTGCTGTCATCAAGGGTCAGCACGCCTTGGTCCAGCGTATAATAGACACGATCCTTGTGCCCATCGAGCGCGCGCTCGCTATTCAATATGTCATTGCCGGTAAAAAGCGCGAGAAGCACCAAATCCGGCTTATATTTGAAGGCATTGTTGCGCAATGTCAGGCGCTCCTGTGCCGGGCCGTATCCGGAAACGCCGTAATTCAATACTTCCACTTTTCGCCCGTTCAGGGCCTCACATGTCTGGAGGTGCTTTTCCAGTACGGACCAGAATGTCGTTGAAACCGGAACTGCCAACCCTTCGGTCATCGAGTCGCCAAGGATTGCGATGCGGAATGTCCCCTGAGGTTTTACGATTTCGTGATCCCGATCCCGAAAACCTTCGCGGTTGATGGAAACATGGGCTTCGCCTTCGGTGCGCCACATGCCACTGACACCTGGAAGTGGCGCCCAGCCACGCAATGGCTCCATCTGGTGAAAGATCGGAAAGGCAATGCCGGCAATTCGTAAACCGATTTCGGCGACAATCGCGGCGAAAAGCAGGCTGATGGCGATAAGGGTGATTTCCTTGCGACCAGGCATCACGCGGAAATTCTTGTCTGAGAAAAGGGGGCTTCCCCGTCAGTGTTCGGCAGGTCTGCCAGATGCAACGTCTGTGCAATCATTTAAACGCGTTCCGATATCAATTCAGTTTGCAAATTCGAAGAATATATCGCCGGAACCGCGAAAACGCTGGGATATTGTACATTTTTCAGATTCCGCAATCTTTGGCGAATTTACCGCTTGGATGGCCGGAATGAAAGTATCGTAAATGGTAAGTTTTTTGTAACAAGTGTTATTATATGTCTTGCTTACTATAAGCAAAGCATCTATTTAGGATCGCATGTCCAGTCAATCCGTGGAACATCTGTTCGGCTTCCTGCTGAATGACATCTCTCGCCTGATGCGTACGCAGTTCGACAATCGCGCACGCGATCTCGGGCTGACACGATCGCAATGGCGTGTCCTTGTGTTTCTGGCGCGAAGCGAAGGTATCAATCAGAGCGGTCTCGCCGAATTGATCGAGGTGGATCGTATGACGCTGGGGCGAATGGTTGACCGGCTTGAGGCGGCCGGCTGGGTTGAGAGGCGGCCCGATGCGAGTGACCGGCGGGCTTATTGTCTTTTTATTACCGAGAGTGCCCGGCCCGTGCTGGGCAAGATGATTGTCCTGGCAAATGACGTTCAGGAGGGGGCTCTTGAGGGGCTGTCGAAGGACGAGCGCGAAACGCTTCGCGGGCTGTTGACTGCAATAATGAGTAATTTATCCACGCGACAATCGGCGGATGAAGCCGATGAGGAAGGCGCGCCGCGCCTTGCGCGTTTTGGAGGTTCCAGTGACTGATGATCAAGAAAAAGAAGAAAAAGTAGTCCGGCATACTCCGCGGCGTCCGCGGCGTTTTTTGAAATTCCTGTTTCGTCTGGTGCTTTTGATAATTCTGCCAGGGGCAGCAGCCTTGGTTGGCGCTTATGTCTATGTGACCGGACAGCGCTATGTGACCAGTGAAAATGCATTCGTGAAGGCAAACAAGATCGCCGTCAGTTCGGAAGTCTCCGGCAAGGTTCTTACGGTGAATGTCGGTGAGCATGACACCGTGCGTAAGGGACAATTGCTGTTTCAGATCGACGATGAAGCATACCGGATTGAACAGGCGGAAGCGCATGCGGCATTGCAACGCATTAACAACGACGTGGAATCATTGCGCGCCACGTATCGGGTGAAACAGGCCGAACTCAAGCTGGCAAAGGACGATTTTTCGTATTTCGATAAGACCTTCAAGCGTCGCGAACAGTTGCGGGCACGTGGAAATACGTCCGAGGAAAGTTTTGATCAGGCGCGACGGCAGCGTAATTCGGCGCAACAGAACATTACAATTTTGCAGCAGGAAATTCGTCAGATTCTATCGGGGCTCAATGGTAACCCGAAGCTCAAGGTCGAAGACTATCCGGCTTTCCTGCAGGCGCAGGCGGTTTATGATCGCGCCTCGCTCGATCTGCAGCGTACCGTCGTTCGCGCGCCGACATCCGGTCGGATCAGTAAAATTACGATGGAACCGGGGGAATTCGTAAAATCAGAGGAACCGCTGTTCGCCATCATTTCCGACAAGTCTGTCTGGATTGAGGTGAACCTCAAGGAAACCCAGCTTACGCATGTGAAAAGCGGGCAACAGGCGGTTATTGAAATAGACGCGTATCCGGATGTGAAATGGACAGCCACGGTTGACAGTATCAGCCCGGCGACCGGCGCGGAATTTGCCATACTGCCGCCCCAGAATGCGACAGGAAACTGGGTCAAGGTCGTGCAGCGACTACCAATTCGGCTCATTCTCGACGACCTTGCCGGCGGACCGACGCTCCGTGCCGGTATGAGTGCCTTTGTTGACATCGACACCGAACATGAAGCCGTGCTGCCCGGATTCGTGAAAGAGGCTCTGGCCTGGGTGTCGCCTGAACAGTGACGGGCGAACCGAATTCATTTTCGTCCGCTGTCGATCATTTCGATGACAGCACCGACGTCATCGTTGTGGGCTATGGGTTTGCCGGCGCTGTATCCGCGATCTCGGCCCATGATGCCGGTGCTGAGGTGTTGCTGGTCGAAAAGATGCCGCATCTGGGCGGTATTTCTATTTGCGCGGGGGGCGGGTTACGCCTCTCCGACGACCGGGACGCGGCTTTTGCCTATCTGAAGACGACGAATGACGGCACGACTCCGGATGATGTGATTGCCGCGTTCGTCGACGGCATGTTTGAGCTTGAGGGCTTCGTTCGGGAGCTCGCACAGGTGAACGATGCGGAACTGACCCGTATCGACAGACCGGGCAATTATCCGTTTTCGGGTCATGATTCGATGTATTTCCTGGAGGTCGAGAACGTTCCCGGTTTCGACCGGGCGACCGGATATGCGCATGCTCGTTCGCTGCGAAACGGCACCAATATGATGAAGGTGCTGGAAGATAATATGGCCAGCCGTGCGATAGAGGTTCGGTTTTCGACACCGGCGCGGCGGTTGATTATCGGTGCCGACGGGGCGGTACAGGGGCTGTGGGTCGAAGGGCCCGATGGTCCACGATCAATTCGGGCCCGTCGCGGTGTCGTGCTAGCGTGTGGCGGGTTCGAGGCGAATGCCGAGATGCAGCGCCAGTACTGGCAGATCAATCCGGTTCTGTCGGCCGCATTTCGGGGCAATACCGGTGACGGGTTGCGGATGGCGGTCGCCGCCGGCGCAGACCTTTGGCATATGTGGCATTTTCACGGCTCCTATGGTTTCCGACATCCCGATCCGGACTTTCCATTTGGTATCCGCATGAAACGTCTGCCCGACTGGGTACCCGATGTGCGCCCCGCGGAAACCCCGATGAGCTGGGTTCTGCTGGACCGGCGGGGCCGGCGGTTTATGAACGAATACGATCCCTATCTGCAGGATACCGGCCATCGTGCGCTTGATGCGATGGATGCGTCGACCATGCGGCAACCCAATGTGCCGTGCTTTGCGGTCATCGACGAGGTTGGTCGCGCGATGTATCCGATGGGCGGCGTTGTCTTCAATGACAGCAATGTGACGCCCTATAAATGGAGCACCGATAACTTGGCGGAAGTCGAGAACGGTCTGTTGAAGAAAGCGGATAGTGTCGCCGAACTGGCTGGGATTATTGGCTGTGACAGTGCGGTTCTTGAAGCCTCGTTTGAGCGCTGGAATGCTGCGTGCGAGAACGCCGGTGATGATGATTTCGGACGGCCGCAGGCGACAATGATGCCGATTGCGACACCGCCATTCTATGTCGGCGAAATCTGGCCAATCGTGTCGAATACCCAGGGCGGACCGGTGCATGATGCCCTGCAACGTATCGTGAATCCTTTCGGCGAACCGATTCCCGGACTGTATGAAGCGGGTGAGGTTGGCAGCATATGGGGACACCTGTATCTTTCTGGAGCAAATCTTTCGGAATGTTTTATTGGTGGTCGCATCGCGGGGCGTGAAGCGGCGAACCGGGTGCCCGATACGGCGCCGTAGTTCCGATCAGGGAACTGTTGGAGAGAGGGTGAATTTTGGGCCAGACGATGTTCGACAAGCTTTGGCAACGCCATGTCATTGCCGAGGAAGCTGACGGCGAAACACTGGTCTATGTCGACCGATGCCTTGTGCATGAGGGCGCGCGGCATGCCTTTGAAAAGCTTGAACGGGACGGTCATGCGATCTGGAATCCCAAGCAGGTTATTGGCTTCGCGGATCACTATGCGCCGACCCGGAATCGTGATGCGGGACTGGATGGCATCGCCGATCCCAAAATTCGGAACATGCTGGAATTGATGGCCATCAATATGGCTCGATACGACATTCCGTATTTTGGCCTTGATGACCCGCGGCAGGGGGTATTGCACGTCGTCAGCCCGGAACAGGGAATGACCCTGCCCGGAATGATTCTGGTTGGTGCTGATTCGCATACGTCAACGCATGGCGCGTTCGGGAACCTGTCCTTCGGGTTAGGGGCTTCCGATACAGCGCATGTCCTGGCGACGCAGAGCCTGTGGCTGCAACGCCCCGGAACGATGCGTATTACAATCGATGGCGAGATGTCCTTTGGGGTCACTGCCAAGGATGTGATCCTGAGCGCCATTGCCAAAATCGGCGTCGGCGGGGGTGTCGGGCATGTAATCGAATATGCCGGGTCAACCATTCGACGTATGTCGATGGAAGAGCGGATGACGGTTTGCAACATGTCGATCGAGGCGGGTGCCCGCGCCGGTATGATTGCGCCGGACGAGACGACATTCGCCTATTTGAAGGGGCGGCCGTTTTCGCCGGAAGGCTCGGATTGGGACGCCGCGATGGCAGATTGGCGGACGCTGGGATCTGACAGTGATGCTGTCTTCGACCGGGAAGTGGTTTTCGACGTGAAGGACCTTGCACCCATGGTGACCTGGGGGATCACGCCGGAGCAGGCGGCGTCGATCAACGGATGTGTTCCGTTGCCGGACGACATGAGCGGTTCGGAGGCACAGGCGGAAGTTCGCACGGCGCTGGAATATATGGACCTTGCGCCGGGCACGCCCCTTGTCGATATCCCGATTGACCGGGTTTTTATCGGGTCCTGTACGAATGGCCGTATCGAGGACCTGCGCGCCGCGGCTGAGGTGGCGAAAACGGGACGCGCTGTTGTGCCGGTGATGGTCGTACCGGGCTCGACAATCGTAAAGAAGCAGGCGGAAGCAGAAGGTCTGGATAAAATATTTGAAGCTGCAGGGTTTGAGTGGTGCGCAGCAGGGTGTTCGATGTGTACGGCGATCAATGGCGATCATCTGAGCCCGGGTGAGCGCTGCGCCTCGACAAGCAATCGGAACTTTCGCGGTCGACAGGGAACGTTGGGCCGGACGCATTTGATGAGCCCAGCAATGGCTGCAGCGACGGCGTTACGCGGGCAATTGGCCGATGTACGGATGCTGGGTGAGGGGGCGTAAACATGGAAGCCTTTACGACATTGTCGGCCATCGCCGTACCGTTGGATGAAGCGAATATTGATACGAACCAGCTTTGCCCGACTCGTTTCAACAAGTTGCCGGATGGGCCGGAAATGGCGTCGGTTCTGTTTCACGACCTTCGCTTTGATTCAGACGGAGAAGAGCGGCCCGAATTCATTCTGAACAGGTTGCCTTACCGAAACGCCGGGATCATTGTTGCCGATCGCAATTTTGGTTGCGGTTCGTCCCGGGAGTCAGCGGTTTACGCTTTGAAAGCATTCGGCATTCGTGCCGTCATCGCACCAAGTTTTGGCGATATCTTTGCGGGGAACTGTTTTCGAAATGGTCTGTTGCCCGTGGTGGTCCCAGATACAACAGCCATGCGGCAGCAGATTCATGCCGAGGTCGGGGCAGCAATAGGTATCGACCTTCCAGCCCAAATCGTGACCGGACCGGACGGTATCGCGACTCGGTTTGATATCCACCCGCTTCGCAAGCAGTGCCTGGTAGAGGGGCTCGACGATATCCGGCTGACAATCGGTTACCGCGACCGGATCGCGGCCTTTGAAAAACAGCATCATGCCGCGCGGCCCTATCTGGCGCCGATACGGGGTATGTGACGCAATGGGGAACGGAATAATGCGGCAATCGACAAAACTGCGTAAACTGATCGCTGGCGATGACATCATCGTCGCACCTGGCTGCTATGACGGATTGTCAGCCCGTCTCATTGAAAGCGCCGGCTTCAACGCCGCCTATGTCAGCGGCGGCGCGACGGCGCGTAGCACAGGCATTCCCGATATGGGATTGATCAGTCTCTCGGAAATTGCGTCGCGCCTGGCGCAGATTGTGGATGCCATCGCAATTCCGATCATTGCCGATATGGATACAGGGTACGGAAATGCGCTGAATGCCCGGGCAGCGGTAAAAGCATTCGAGCGGGCAGGGGTAGCGGGGTTCCATGTCGAGGATCAGACCTTCCCGAAACGGTGTGGTCACTATGACGATAAGAGCATCGTGTCGGAGGTCGAGTTCTGCCAGAAAATTCGGGCAATCCGGGATGCATCTGAAGACGATGACACGGTTATCATTGCGCGTACCGACGCGATCGCGGTGGAAGGATTTGATGCGGCCATCGACCGTATGCACAAATACATGGAGGCGGGCGCTGACGTCGCATTTATCGAAGCGCCGACCACCGAAGCTGAAATTGAGGAAGTGGCCAGACGTATTCCCGGACCAAAGTTGATCAACATGTTTCTGGGGGCCAAGACGCCATTGATGTCCACCAGCCGGCTGGCGGAAATTGGCTACAAGATCGTCATTATCCCGAGCGATACACAGCGTGCGGCTATCCGGGCAATGCAACGGGTGCTGGAGACGATCAAGCGAGACGGTCATAGTGAGGCAATGGCCTCCGATATGGCCTCTTTCAAGGACCGGGAGGCCATTGTGAACACGGCGGCCTTTATTGACATCGACAAGCGGTACGCGAGTTAAGCTACGTCGGGATGGCGGTGTCGGTTAAAACTCAAGCCGGGCACTGGCCAGCCGGCTGAAGATTCGAGCGCGCCACCAATCGCTTTGAATCGCTCTGGATTCGCGCAATGCCGCGGTAAACAGCGCTTGCGCGTCGTCGGTTTTGCCTTGTTTTGCCATCTGGGTGGACGCGCGGATCAGCACTGAAGCGCGATCGAACGCGCTTTCGATGACATTGGTTGCCGCGAAAGCTTTGGCGGTTAGCGCGACAACGTTCCCATCCGTCCGGGCCGCGATTTGCCAACGAGTTTGCGCCTGTAATGCTGGACTTCCAATTTTTTCGATCATGGCATCCGCGGCACTATGGTCGGACAAACGGGCCCAGGCCTCTGCGATACCAGCCACGGCAGAATCGGCCGCAAAGGGGCGAAGGATGTCGAGGCTGGCATTCGTTGCCTGCTCAAGTGTCTTTCGGGTCGCCTGGGTATTTCCGAGCTGCAATTGCGCGGCCGCAATTTTTGTAAGGGCGAGAACGTGCAGGCGCGGTGCGCGAATTCGGTCCGCGAGTGCAAGAGCTTCTATCGACAGGCCTTGCGCCGCAATCTGTTCTGCGGCCTCGGCCAGGGCAATATGATCCCGCCCTATGTCGCCCAACGTGCGGAGAATGTCGAGGGCGGTTTCCGTGCGGCCAATCCTGGCATAGGCGCCGGCCGCGATGGCGAGAAGTGTCTGGCGTGTATCTATATCGGGTGATTCTGCTGCGGATCTCCGGATCTGATCGAGTATCTCAATGGCGGCTTCGAGTTGATTGCGCTGCGCCAGGCTCGTGGCGACTTGCGCTGCGATTTCGCTTGCGGCGACCTTATCTTCAAGACGGGGTAGAATGGCCCGCAAGCTGGAAAGAGCCGCACCGTCGACGTCTGTTGCGGATTCCGCGATCGTGACAGCCGCAAGGGCCCGAGCCTGGTTCCAATCATCCGGTATGCTTTCTGAAAGTGCCATTGCGTCGGTGAGCCGTCCCGCGTCCACGAGGCCAATAACCGCTTCACGAAGCGAAACAATGACGAGGCGAACGTCGCTGATGCGACGAATATTTGACCGTAATTGCAAAACCATTCCGGCGCGGGCTTGCGCCCTGACAATTTCGCGCAAGGCCCAGTCCCGGTAATTGCTTTGAACGATCAAAGTGGTTGAGCGCATGGCTTCATCGATCAGGCATTCGGTAGCGGGTGCCTGAATGCATTCATCCAATGAAGCTTGATTTTGCGGTGTCGCTGCCGGGACGGGATCATCAAGCAGGTCGCGTGTTTCGGGGTTTGCCAGAAGCGCGTTGCGTGCCTTTGCGGATTGTTTTCGCCTGGCCTCGGCCAATCGGTTTTTCAGGGCGTCCGGCCTGCCGACCCCTTCCATGTGGCGAAAGAGTTCACGGCTGACATCGCCATCTTCGTTCAGCCCATGCTGCCGCTGGTAGGAACGAATTGCCTGTTTCAGGTCCCCGCTAATGCGACCGTCAGCGGATCCGGAAAGCAAGTCGAACTCAATCAGGTAAACCTGAATGTCCCGGACCAGCGGAGACCATTCGAATACATTTTCCCGGTCCCTGATTTCCTGGTCGGGCAAGGTCGCGCGGGCGGCCTGCACATCGGATGAAGATCCGAGAATCGCAGCATTCAATACTGCGATCAGGCAATATGCCGTTACACGAAGCTGTCGCATGAGGTCCACATGGCATCGCTCCAACTTGAGACATAAGCATACATCATCGTTCTAAATTTCGCGCGCGGCTGTGGGTGTTTTCAAGAACAGATTAACCACTGACCTTCAATAGTTTAGTGAAATGTTCATACTAGTTGCTGTCGAATTGCCCTAATGGAGAGAGGTGTTCGGCGGTGGCACCTGAACCGACGTTAACCTTGTATTGGGTCGGTCCGGAACATGGCGTAGAGTATCTGCTTTAAGAATTCATGATATGGAATGGCTCTTGTCAGAAATTTACCTGTACGACCTTATGGCGGTCGGCCTGGCCGCGATCATGTGGCTCGCCTATACCTATTACGCGGATACGAGTGAGGCGGCGCGAACCAATTTGCTCGGCGGTATGACCGAACAGCGGCGACGCTGGATGAAGCAAATGCTGCGCCGCGACAACCGAATGGTCGACGTCCAGATCATTCATGCCTTGATGCGCTCGGGGCGGTTTTTCGGATCTACGGCGATGCTGATTATTGCGGGTCTTCTGACGGTTATTGGCGCGACTGACCGTGTCGTTGCCCTGGCCACAGATCTTCCCTTTGCCGTGAACGTTGTCCGCGCGGCGTGGGAAGCCAAGCTCTTGATTATGGTTCTGATTTTCGTCTATGCCTTCTTTAAATTTGTCTGGTCGGGGCGGCAGTACAATTATTGCGCCATCATGATCGGGGCAGCGCCGGCTCCCGGTGAATTATCGGAAGAAGACGAGGCGTTCGGCGCGTCAATTGCCGCGATAGCCAGTCTCGCGGCACGGCACGCCAATCGGGGCGTTCGGGCCTATTATTTTGGTCTGGCGATGCTCGGCTGGTTCCTGCATCCGATCGTGATGATTATTGCCATAATCTGGGTCGTGCTCGTGCTGTACCGGCGAGAATTCCGCTCGCGGACCAAACGACTGGTCTGGCCGAGCGAGGATATGTCATGACACTGGTTGCGGAAGGAAACGTCGGTATTTTTCCAGCAGCCTCGGTGCTGTTATCCGCCGCTGAAATGTATCGCGCTGATGCGGCTGCGATTGCGACGGGCGTTTCTGGAATTACGCTGATGGAGAATGCGGGCGGTGCTGTGGCCACGGCGATACAGGCACGCTGGCAGCCATGTCCTATTTCGATCCTGTGCGGTCCCGGGAATAACGGCGGTGATGGTTTTGTTGTGGCCAGGCTCCTGAAGGATGCCGGCTGGCCGGTGCGGGTCGCGCTGCTGGGTGAGGAAGGCAGTCTGAAGGAGGATGCCCTGCACAACTTCAAGCGTTGGGATGGGAGTGTTGAACCTGTTGGGCCCGAAGCGGTTTCAGGTGCAGAACTCGTCGTCGATGCCCTGTTCGGTGCCGGGTTAACGCGGGACGTCGATGGGCTGGCGCGGCAAGCACTGGAATCAGCAGCAGAACTGCGCCTGATCGCCGTTGATGTGCCGAGCGGCGTTCATGGTGATAGCGGTCACGTCATGGGCTATGCGCCCCAGGCGACGTTAACGGTGACCTTCTTCCGGCGTAAACCGGGCCATCTGCTGCTTCCGGGGCGGGCTCTTTGTGGTGAGGTTGCGGTTGTCGATATCGGAATTCCTGATTCTGTGCTTAACGATATCGTTCCGCGCCAGGCCGCAAACGCAACGTTGTTATGGCGATCCGGCTTCCCCTGGCCGAAGCTGACGGATCACAAGTATCGCCGGGGGCACGCGGTTATTACCGGTGGCCGGAATATGACGGGGGCTGCAAGGCTTGCGTCGCGGGCAGCGCAGCGGATCGGGGCCGGGATGGTGACCGCCGCCGTGCCGAATGACGCGACGGTCGTCTACAAAATCACGCTGACATCAGCGCTCGTGCATTCCTTCCTGGATACGAACGGGTTTGCCGAATTTGTCAGGGGGCCGAAAGTATCCGCGATATTGGTCGGACCTGGTAACGAGGCGAATCAGGCAACGCGCGAACGGGCATTGGCGGCCTTGCGGACGGGAAAGGGCGTTGTGCTGGATGCGGACGCTCTGACGTCCTTTGAACCCGCGCCGGACTTGTTGTCAGAAGCTGTCGCCGGTCCCTGCGTCCTGACGCCGCATGACGGTGAATTTGCTCGCCTGTTTGATACGGACGGGGACAAAGTCACCCGAGTTCGCCGCGCCTCGGAAAAGACCGGGGCCGTTATTGTCTTGAAAGGGGCGGATACAGTGATTGCCGCACCGGATGGTCGTGCCGTCATAAATGAAAATGCGCCACCAGACCTGGCGACGGGTGGTTCGGGCGATGTGCTGGCCGGAATGTTGACCGGGCTGTTGGCGCAACAGATGGACGCTTTCGACGCGGCATGTGCGGCTGTATGGCTGCATGGTGCTGCTGCGTCGGCGTTTGGCCCGGGCCTTATTGCTGATGATCTTGTCGAATCGCTGCCCGCCGTTTTGCGGCAGCTAAAGGAAGAATGCTGTCATGAGTGAGAACAGTTCGCTGTTTCGAAGACTTATCGGTGCGTGGCGAGAAATCGCCGGCTCGAATTCTACCAACGGCGGGTTCTCCGCTGATTTATCAGCTGGTGACGATCTGTCCCGGCTCAAGAAACAGATGGTGACGTGCCTTGAGGCGCGGGGGGGCGAGGTTTCGGCCCGCGCCCGTGCCGCGAATCTCGGACGCGCCTATCTTGAACTCGACAAAACCGGCCGCCATCGGTTTCTGGCACTTGCCGCTGAAGAGTTCGGCTCTGACCCTGCGGCAATTGACAAAGCCGTCGCCGCGCTCGGGGCGGCCGGTCCGGAAGCTCGCGCCAAGGCGGAAGATGCGGTGCGGAAAGTGCTTGAACCGCCGCGGGTTCGCCTGATGACCCAGTTCAATGGTTTGCCAGAAGGGGTGAAGTTCCTTGTGGATTTGCGATCCGATTTGATCAGCTTCGCGGATACACCGGCGCTGAAATCCCTGGACGCTGATCTCAGGCGGCTGCTGACGTCCTGGTTCGATGTGGGATTCCTTGAACTTCGAAGGATCACCTGGGATTCCCCGGCTTCACTTCTCGAGAAGCTGATCGCTTATGAAGCGGTGCACGAAATTAGGAGTTGGGATGATCTGAAAAACCGACTGGCTTCCGATCGTCGGCTTTTCGCCTTCTTCCATCCCAGAATGCCTGATGAACCATTGATTTTCGTTCAGGTGGCGCTCGTCAATGGTCTAGCAGGAAATGTTACGGCGCTTTTGGACGAAACGGCACCGGAGAACGACCCGGTCGGTGCCGATACGGCTATTTTCTATTCGATCACGAATGCACAGACCGGGTTGGTTGGAATCAGTTTCGGCGGGTTCCTGATCAAGCGTGTTGTGGATGAGTTGCAGTCCGAATTCCCGGGTTTGAAAAGGTTCTCAACCCTGTCACCAATCCCTGGATTTGCCAATTGGGTGCGGAATACACTGGAATCAGGCGAGACGCTGCTGAACGAAGATGACAGTAACGCCTTGGGAGAATTGTTTGAAACCGGTGACGGGGATCGGGCGCTTTTGCAGGTGTTCGACAATGCGGACTGGTCAAAGGAAGCGGATAAAGTCGAATTGTTGGAGCCAGTACTTACCCGGCTATGCGGCCGCTACCTCCTCAAGGAAAAGAATGACAGAGGGCGCGCGCGTGACCCGGTTGCTCATTTCCATCTGACGAATGGTGCGCAGGTCGAACGGTTGAATTGGATGGCGGACACCTCATCCCATGGCTTCAGTCAGTCAGCAGGCATGATGGTGAACTACCTTTATAATCTCACGCGAATTGAAGCGAATCATGAGGGGTATACGGGAGACGGGAAAGTTGCAGCGTCAACAGTCGTTAACCGGATCTTAAAGAAGTAGGTGTTTGATTCTAGTAGATTATAGAAACTCCTCAGGTTGTCAGGTGATGCCATGACGGTAATGAACGAAGCCATTGCGTCGAAACCAAAAAGCAAGGCGGCGCTATTTGGCGCCAAAGCGTGTAATTCGATCGGGACATTTTTTGGCGTTAGCCGTGCAATGGAATACATCCGGCCGGGTTCGTTATTTCACCGGGTCCATGAGGACAAAACCGTTGAAACGGCGCGAGTTCTCGCTGTCGCAACAGATATGCTCGGAATTCCGCACGTTCGATACGAACTTGTCATCGAGCGGGCGCATCGGCGGTTTGTTGATGAACCACGAATTTTAGCGCTGAAAACATTCGCCGATACTTACAAGGAATATGTTTGATTTTGAGTTTATACTCATTATTTGATCAGACATTAAGTATTGTGCCGATGATAATGCCCTGAATTTGGCGATTTTGGGGCTTTTCCCATTTTTCCCAAAATAATTCCAAGTAAATAAAACTTATATAAAATTAAGTTCAAATTTTTATCTATTGAATACTTTGTTATTTCTGGATTACTTCATATTTTTCTTGCTTTATTGTGTGGTTCTCAGGTACCGTTGAGTTCGGTTCTTTGAATTCGGTGAGAATATTATGAGCATGCAGGATAGCAGTTTTTTCGAAAGCATTTCGCTTCTCCGGCGTCGTAGAAATAATATTGGTGTTGGTGAGCGATATGTTCGTACGCGCCCTGATCACACGGTCGAGACAGTAAAAGTGGTGTCGGTAATGAAGGACCCGGTTGGTATTCCCCATGTCCGATACGATCTGACAATCAAAAAGCCACAGCGCCCAAATTCTGTAAGCGAGGGCTCGCGATTGCTCGCACTTGAGGCTTTTTCCGAAGCTTATAGAAAGCGCGTGGGCTCCTGAAAGGCGCCCAGCCATTTTCTGCTTTCAAATTGTATGTACGGCTACGCTTGACCGCTATGCCCGCTGTTCTTATACAGGAGCGCCTTCGGTAAGGCGCACTGGCGGCCTGATGCGCGGGCGTGGCGGAATTGGTAGACGCGCCAGATTTAGGTTCTGGTGGAGAAATCCGTGGGGGTTCAAGTCCCTCCGCCCGCACCAGCGTGTTATTCCTCCTGTGATAAGGCAGTATTTTACCGACTAGTTTTAGGGCGGTTTTCGCCATAATTTCGAAATGCAGGCAGGAATCTATGCAGGTTGTTGAAATCAAGAACGACGGTCTCCTTCGGGAATACACGATTACGCTGCTTGCGGCGGAAATTGAGGACAGGGTTAATACCCGCCTTGATGAACTGAGAAAAACCGTACGGTTACCTGGGTTCCGGCCTGGGAAAATACCGTCCACGCTGATGAAGCAACGCTTCGGCCAGTCGGTGATGGGGGAAGTGCTCGAGCAGGCTGTAAGCGAAAGTTCTCAAAAAGCGATCGAAGAAAATACGCTTCGGCCCGCAATGCAGCCGAATATCGAAATCAAGAGCTTCGGCGATGGTGAAGATCTCGAATATTCGATGTCGATTGAGGTCATGCCCGATATCACGCCAATGGATTTCTCGAAAATCGAGATCGAGCGGCTTGTCGCGGAAGTGCCTGACAGTGCGGTGGACGAAACAATTGAGCGTCTAGCCCAACAGTACCGGTCTTCGGAGCCCATCAAGCGGGCACGGAAGTCCCGTAAGGGCGACGTTGTTGTGATCGATTTCAAGGGCTCGATTGATGGCATTGAATTCGAGGGCGGCAGTGGTGAAGGTCATAATCTTGAACTTGGCGCGAATCAGTTCATTGAAGGCTTTGAAGAGCAGCTGATCGGTTCCAAGGCAGGCGATAGTGTAACGGTTAATGTCACATTTCCTGAAGGATACGGATCCGCTGAGCTGGCAGGCAAGGATGCCGTCTTCGCTGTCGACGTGAAGGAAATCCGCGAAATGGCGGATACGGTTATCGACGATGAATTCGCCAAGACCCTGGGTCAGGAATCCCTGGATGACCTCAAGAAGGCGGTTCGCGAGCGTATGGGGCAGGACTATGCCGGCATGTCTCGCGAGAAGCTGAAGCGCGAATTGCTCGACCGTCTGGAGAAGGGGCATGAATTCGAAGTCCCGCCGGGCATGGTTGACGCGGAATTCGAGACGATCTGGTCCCAGTTCGAGGAAATGCGCAAAGAAAACCCGGATCAGGCGGATGAGAGCAAGACCGACGACGAATTGAAAGAAGAGTACCGCCTGATTGGAAAGCGGCGCGTGCAACTCGGCCTGTTGCTGTCTGAGGTAGGAACGACCAACAAGATTGAAGTGACGGCGGAAGAAGTTAACCGGGCGCTGGTGCAGCAGGCGCAGCGTTACCCGGGCCAGGAACAGCAAATAATCAAGATGTACCAGGAAAATCAGCAGGCGATGGCATCGCTGCGGGCCCCGATTTTCGAAGAAAAGGTGGTCGATTTTATTCTGGAAATGGCCAAGGTTACTGACCGCGCGGTCAGTGTCGAGGAATTGATGCAGGAACCCGAGACCGAGGCATCGGAAGAAACGAAAAAACCGGCTGCCAAACCCAAGCGTAAACGCGCGACGAAGGCCAAAAAAGCGGATGCAGGCACGGATAAGGATGACACGGAAGAAACGACCTGACGTTAGGGGCTTGATCGGTGACGATCAATTGCACATGTACATCCATATGTTTCGGCGGGTTTTATCCGTCGGCAAAACGATTGATAGAAGGCCATGATTGATCCGATTGAAACGCAGATGAATACCTTGGTGCCGATGGTTGTTGAGCAGACAAACCGCGGTGAACGTTCATACGACATTTATTCGCGCCTGCTGAAGGAGCGGATTATCTTTTTGACGGGCCCTGTCAACGACATGGTTGCGACATTGATCAGCGCGCAATTGCTGTTCCTTGAATCGGAAAACCCGACGAAGGATATTTCGTTCTATATCAATTCGCCGGGTGGGATCGTGACGTCGGGTCTGTCGATTTATGACACGATGCAATACATCCGGCCGGATGTATCGACGGTATGCCTTGGACAGGCGGCCTCAATGGGGTCGCTGCTGCTGTGCGCGGGCGCTGCCGGGAAACGGTATTCCCTGCCGAACAGCCGAATCATGCTGCATCAGCCGTCTGGCGGATTCCAGGGGCAGGCTTCGGATATTGAGATCCATGCCAAGGAAATCCTGCAGTTGCGCCAGCGTCTCAATGAAATCTACGCGAAACATACCGGACAGGACGTTAATACGATCGCGACGACACTGGATCGCGACAATTTCCTGACCGCTGAGGATGCCCAAAAATTTGGTATTCTGGATCATGTTGTCGAGACGAGGCCGGATGCCGGCAGCGACGGCGAAGCTTCTCCGACGTCTGAATAGTGGTGCTGTGCCTCGGTGATCTAAAGCGCCCAGGCACGGGCCGCGTTCATGTACGGTTAAGGTAATTATGGTCATCTGTAATGCCAGTGTGCGGACATGTTGGGACCGCGTGGCGCGGTTCGCTGATTTGTGTTATAGTTCTGCTGGCGTGATCGATGTTTAAAATGAGCGGGTGCGATCATCATGAGTAAGTCCGGTACTGGCGATTCAAAGAATACGCTTTATTGCTCCTTCTGCGGGAAAAGCCAGCATGAGGTGCGCAAACTCATTGCCGGCCCAACGGTTTTCATTTGTGATGAATGCGTTGAGCTGTGCATGGACATCATCAAGGAAGACCACAAGTCGAGCGTCGCAAAGTCGCGCGACGGGGTGCCGACGCCGGTTGAAATTCGCAAGGTTCTGGATGATTACGTCATTGGCCAGCCGCATGCGAAGAAGGTTCTCTCTGTTGCGGTGCACAACCATTACAAACGGTTAGCGCACACCAGTAAGAGCAACGATGTAGAGCTCGCCAAGTCCAATATTCTGCTGATCGGGCCAACCGGCTGTGGCAAGACGCTTCTTGCACAGACGCTTGCCCGTATCCTCGATGTGCCGTTTACGATGGCCGATGCGACGACGCTCACCGAAGCCGGTTATGTCGGTGAAGACGTCGAGAATATCATTCTCAAGTTGCTGCAGGCTGCGGATTACAATGTTGAACGGGCGCAGCGGGGCATCGTTTATATCGATGAGGTCGACAAGATCAGCCGCAAGTCCGACAACCCGTCAATTACCCGCGATGTGTCGGGTGAAGGGGTCCAGCAGGCGCTGCTGAAGATTATGGAAGGTACTGTTGCCAGTGTACCGCCACAGGGCGGTCGGAAGCATCCGCAACAGGAATTCCTGCAGGTTGATACGACGAATATCCTGTTCATCTGCGGTGGGGCGTTTGCCGGTCTGGAACGGATTATTTCGAACCGCGGTAAGGGGTCTTCCATTGGTTTCGGTGCCGATGTGCAGGGGCCGGATCAACGGAATATCGGCGATGTCCTGACCGGTGTGGAGCCGGAAGATTTGCTGAAGTTTGGTCTGATCCCGGAATTTGTCGGCCGTTTGCCGGTTCTGGCAACGCTGAATGACCTGGATGAGGAAGCCCTTATCGAAATCCTGACTGTGCCGCGCAACGCGCTGGTAAAGCAGTATCAGCGGTTGTTTGAAATGGAAGATGTCCGGCTCGAATTCGCGGGTGATGCCTTAAGTGCGATTGCGAAGAGGGCTGTGGCGCGCAAGACCGGCGCTCGTGGTCTGCGGTCGATCATGGAGAGTATCCTCCTTGACTCGATGTACCAGTTGCCGGGCCTGGATGGCGCTGAAGAGATCGTCATCAATCGCGAAGTGGTCGAAGGTCGGGCGGAGCCGCTCTATATTTATTCCGAACGTCAGGAAGACGTGGGCAACAGCGCCTGACGCGACGTTGTTTTAATCTATCGTTCCAGCCATAGGGTGTTGTCTGACGTCAAAAATGCACTGTTTTCTTTCGTCCTGTTATGACGTTCGGACCTTTGACCCTTGTCACTACATTTAGGGGCAGGTTTCTGCTTCAGAGGGTTGAATGGTCCCATATTTATGGCCATCTAAGTCAAAATAGGAAACGGTACCCGGAAGGGCGCTGTACAGAAATTCGAAGAAACGGAAAATAGCGCATGACTGAAACGCCTCTCGGTACTCTTCACCCCGTATTGCCGCTTCGCGACATCGTGGTCTTTCCCCACATGATCGTCCCGCTGTTTGTTGGCCGGGAAAAGTCTGTCAGCGCGTTGGAAAACGTAATGAAGGATGACAAGCAAATCATGCTTGTTACCCAGAAAAACGCTTCTGACGACGATCCGGGCGTTGAGGATATCTATACCATTGGTACCCTGGGTACAGTTCTGCAGTTGCTGAAACTGCCGGACGGTACCGTCAAGGTGTTGGTGGAGGGCGTGCAGCGCGCACGCATTAACGGATATTCCGAAAATCCGGATTATTTCGAGGGATACGCGGAATTGATTGACGACGGCCCGGAGAGCCAGGAGCTCGAGGCGCTGAGCCGTGCGGTTGTGACCCAGTTCGAGCAGTACATAAAGCTGAACAAGAAAATTCCGGCGGAGGTTCTTATCTCCATCAATCAGATTGAGGAGCCAGGGAAGCTCGCCGATACGATTGCTCAGCACTTGACGCTGAAAATTGCCGACAAACAGGAATTGCTGGAAATCGAGCCGGTTAGTGAACGGCTGGAAAAAATCTACTCCTTCATGGAGGGCGAGATCAGCGTTCTTCAGGTGGAGAAGCGAATTCGTGGCCGTGTGAAGCGGCAGATGGAGAAAACGCAGCGTGAGTACTATCTGAACGAACAGATGAAGGCGATTCAGAAGGAACTCGGCGAAAGCGAAGACGGCAAGGATGAGACCGCGGAGCTCGAAGAGCGAATCGAAAAGACGAAGCTGACCAAGGAAGCCCGCGAGAAAGCGACGGCTGAATTGAAGAAGCTGAAGTCGATGAGCCCGATGTCGGCGGAATCAACGGTCGTGCGAAATTACCTCGACTGGATGCTGTCGATTCCCTGGAAAAAGCGGACGCGCGTAAAACGCGACCTGAAGGCGGCTGAAGCGATTCTCGATGCGGATCATTTTGGACTTGAAAAGGTCAAGGAACGAATCATCGAACACCTTGCGGTGCAGAACCGGGTCAAGAAGGTCAAAGGACCCATTCTTTGTCTCGTCGGACCGCCGGGCGTCGGCAAAACGTCTCTTGGTAAGTCCATGGCGCGTGCCACAGGCCGAAACTTCGTGCGTATGTCGCTGGGCGGTGTGCGTGACGAAGCGGAAATTCGCGGTCACCGTCGTACCTATATCGGTTCCATGCCGGGTAAGGTCATTCAGGGGATGAAGAAAGCGAAATCTTCCAACCCGCTCTTCCTGCTGGATGAAATCGACAAGCTGGGTGCCGACTGGCGTGGGGACCCGACCTCCGCCCTTTTGGAGGTCCTGGATCCGGAACAGAACGGCTCGTTCAACGATCATTATCTTGAAGTCGATTACGATCTTTCGGACGTCATGTTCGTGACGACGGCAAATACCTTGCGTATGCCGGCACCACTGATGGACCGGATGGAAATCATTCGTATCTCCGGTTACACGGAAGACGAAAAGGTTGAAATCGCCAGACGCCACCTGATCAGCAAGCAAATGAGTGATCATGGTTTGAAAAAAGACGAATGGTCGATCTCGGATGACGGCTTGCGTGACCTGATTCGCTATTACACACGCGAAGCCGGCGTTCGTAGTCTTGAGCGTGAAATCGCGAATCTGACCCGCAAGGGAATCAGGGACATCATGAAGGAAGACAAGAGTGAGGTTCGCGTCACGCGACGCAATCTTGAAAAGTTTGCCGGTGTCCGGAAGTACCGATTCGGCGAAATCGAGGAAAACGATCAGGTTGGTGTCGTGACCGGGTTGGCCTGGACGGAAGTCGGCGGAGAGTTACTGACAATCGAATCGGTCAAGCTGCCGGGCAAGGGCAAGGTTATCAAGACCGGTAAACTCGGTGACGTCATGATGGAATCGGTGCAAGCAGCGGAAAGTTATGTAAAAAGCCGCGCGCCATCGTTTGGAATTCTGCCGACGGCATTCGCGCAGACCGATATTCACGTGCATGTTCCCGAAGGTGCAACGCCGAAGGATGGCCCGTCTGCGGGGGTCGCGATGGTTACGTCTATCGTATCCGTCCTGACCGGAATTCCGGTACGCAAGGACATTGCGATGACCGGTGAGGTGACGTTGCGGGGACGGGTGCTGCCGATTGGCGGATTGAAAGAGAAGCTGCTGGCGGCCCTGCGCGGCGGAATCAAGAAGGTGATTATCCCGCAAGACAATATGAAGGATCTCGCCGACGTTCCGGACAACGTGAAAAAGGCGCTGGAAATTGTGCCGATGGCCCAGGTCGATGACGTTTTCAAGGAAGCGCTCGTCGAATCGCTCAAGCCGATTGAATGGAATCCGGACGATGTGGCGGCGGCTGTCGGAGGGGCAGGGGACGACGAGCATAGCGGCGTTACGACGCACTAAGTTCTAAGTCTCTGGCGAATATAAGCTTTGCCGGGAAATGCGGCTGTGGATAACCGCCTAAGTGTTAAAAATCGGCGGTTTTCTGCGGTTTCCTGCTGTTTCCGCGTTGACGCCTCTCTCGAATCTCCTTAAGACTCACGACGTCTTCGACAAAACTGTTAACCTTTTCCCAATCCCTAATTGAAGGGGGACTATAACGTGAATAAAAACGATCTGATCGCGGCGGTTTCGGATAGCGCCGATTTGAGCAAAGCCGATGCCAGCAAGGCTGTTGATGCCGTATTCGATTCGGTAGCTACAGCTCTTAAAGGGGGGGCGACGGTTCGTCTCGTCGGGTTTGGTACTTTCAGTGTGACGCAGCGGGCTGCCTCGCAGGGCCGCAACCCTCGTACCGGGGAGCCGATTAGCATCCCGGCATCGAATCAGCCCAAGTTCAAGGCTGGTAAGGGTCTTAAGGACGCAGTGAACTGATCCTTACGGATATTTCTTCGTTCAATTAGGTCGGCCTTCCACAGCGTGGTTGGCCGGTCTTTTTTATACCGATAGAAATGCCCTGGGACGGGCGATTAGCTCAGCTGGAAGAGCGCCTCGTTTACACCGAGGATGTCGGCGGTTCGAGTCCGTCATCGCCCACCAGTTCTATCGGAAGTGCCCTGGAATTTTTAGGCGCCGAATTATACCCGAATAAGCATCGGGTTGCTTGACACCCGGTTGGGCGTGAAGTACATCGTGCGGCCTGAAATTGGTATTGGGGGTGTAGCTCAGTTGGTTAGAGCGCCGGCCTGTCACGCCGGAGGTCGCGGGTTCGAGTCCCGTCACTCCCGCCAGTTCATCTGAATTGGCAAATGATTGATTTCCAACTCCAAATTCTGACGGTCGTGTTTCTCACATGACCGTTCTTCCAGGAACAGATCAGCCAGTTCATTGTTTGCTTCACTGGATTTTAACTTTATATTGCTTAAACTCTCGCGGAGTGGCGCTCTGTGGTGTCGCGATGGCAATGGTAACGAATTACTGCCGTAAAGGCAGCCGAGGAGGGGTATGATGGACGGCCTGTTGCGGGAGTACCTGCCGGTATTGATATTCCTTGCGATCGCTATAGGCATTTCTGTCGCGATGCTCGTCGCGAGCGGAATTCTCGCAAACCAGAAACCTGATTCCGAAAAGCTGTCGGCTTATGAATGCGGATTTGAAGCATTCGACGACGCGCGCAGCCGATTCGATGTGCGGTTTTATCTGGTCGCCATTCTTTTCATCATCTTTGACCTTGAAGTGGCATTCCTCTTTCCGTGGGCGGTAACGCTCGGACAGATCGGGATGTTCGGATTCTGGTCGATGGTCGGGTTCCTCGGAATCCTGACAATTGGTTTCATCTATGAATGGCGTAAAGGGGCTCTCGAATGGGAGTAGAAGTGCCGGCTCACGCGCCTGGCAAAGGCGATCAGGAAGCCGCAATGCAACTCGTCACGGATGTTTTGTCCGACAAGGGCTTCATTGTTGCCAATGCCGACAAACTGGTGAATTGGGCACGGACGGGTTCGCTCTGGCCGATGACCTTTGGTCTGGCGTGCTGCGCCGTGGAAATGATCCACGCCTATATGCCGCGTTACGATCTTGACCGATTCGGCATCGTGCCGCGTGGCAGCCCACGGCAATCCGACGTGATGATCGTGGCAGGAACCCTGACAAACAAAATGGCGCCGGCACTGCGCAAGGTATATGACCAGATGGCCGAGCCGCGCTGGGTTATCTCCATGGGATCATGTGCCAATGGCGGTGGCTATTATCATTATTCCTATTCCGTCGTTCGCGGTTGTGATCGGGTCGTACCGGTAGATATTTATATCCCGGGATGCCCGCCGACTGCTGAGGCGCTGGTCTACGGATTCTTGCAGCTTCAGAAGAAAATCCGGCGAACTGGCACAATCGCTCGCTGAAATCGGGATCTCCATGGACGACGAAAAACAAGCCCTGCTCGAAGAATTAAGAGCCCATGTGACATCGCTGCTTGGCTCGGCGGTGCGCAGCAGCGGTATCTCTGCCGGGGAGCTCTATATCGAAGTGGCGGCAGACGATATTGTCCGCACGCTGAAGTTCCTGCGGGATGATACGAACAGCTTGTTCAAGAGCCTGATGGATGTCTGCGGTGTTGATTTTCCGGAGCAGGAGAATCGGTTTGAAATCAATTACAACCTGCTCAGCTACAAACATAATCAGCGTATTCGGGTGAAGGTCCGCACAAACGAAGACACGCCGGTACCGTCTGCTGGTGGCATTTTCCCGACGGCCTCATGGTTTGAGCGGGAATGCTGGGATATGTATGGCGTATTCTTCTCGGATCATGCGGATTTGCGGCGGTTGCTGACGGATTACGGTTTTGAGGGGCATCCGTTGCGAAAGGATTTCCCGCTCACGGGGTATGTCGAAGTGCGGTATGACGATGAACAGCGTCGCGTGGTCTATGAGCCCGTAAAGCTTACGCAGTCCTTCCGCTCGTTTGATTTTATGAGTCCCTGGGAAGGGATGACGCGTCAGTTGCCCGGCGATGAAAAAGCGGATGCGAGTAACGAGTGATGGCGGCTGAAGCAGAAATCAAGAACCTGACCCTGAATTTCGGCCCGCAGCATCCTGCGGCGCACGGTGTTCTGCGCATGGTTATGGAAATGGACGGCGAAATCGTCGAGCGGGTGGATCCGCATATCGGCTTGCTGCATCGCGGCACCGAAAAACTGATTGAATACAAAACCTATCTGCAGGCTATCCCGTATTTCGACCGGCTCGATTACGTCGCGCCGATGTGCCAGGAACACGCCTTCGTATTGGCGGCGGAAAAGCTTCTTGGCATTGAGGCCTCGCCGCGCGGGCAATACATGCGGGTCCTGTTCGCCGAAATTTCACGTATCCTCAATCATCTGCTTAACGCGCCGGCGCTGGCACTGGATGTCGGGGCAATGACACCGATGCTTTGGGCGTTCGAAGAGCGTGAGAAGTTGATGGAGTTCTATGAACGCGCCTGCGGTGCGCGCCTGCATGCGGCGTACTATCGGGTCGGCGGCGTTCATCAGGATATTCCGGTCGGCATGGGAGATGACATTCTTGCCTGGGCGGATCAGTTTCCAAAATTCCTCGATGACATGGAAACGATGCTCAACGAGAATCGTATTTTCAAGCAGCGGACTGTCGATATTGGTGTGGTTTCAGCTGAAGATGCGATGGCCTGGGGCTTCTCCGGGCCGATGTTGCGTGCGTCGGGTATCGCTTGGGATTTACGGAAGGCGCAGCCTTACGACGTTTATGACCGGATGGACTTCGATATTCCCGTCGGTAAGAACGGCGATTGCTATGACCGTTACCTGATTCGTGTGGCAGAAATGCGTGAGAGCGTGAAAATTATTCGTCAGTGCATTGCGGAAATGCCCGCAGGTTCGGTCATGAGCGAAGATGGCAAGGTTGCCCCGCCAAGCCGCAGTGACATGAAGCATTCGATGGAAGCGCTGATTCATCACTTCAAGCTCTATACCGAAGGCTTCCATGTGCCGGAAGGCGAGACCTATACCGCTGTGGAGGCGCCGAAAGGTGAATTCGGTGTGTATCTGGTTTCTGATGGAACGAACAAACCGTATCGCTGCAAGATTCGCGCACCAGGCTTCGCGCATCTGCAGGCAATGGATTTCATGTGCAAGGGCCACATGCTGGCTGATTCCGTAGCGATACTCGGCGCTATGGACGTCGTGTTCGGCGAGATCGACCGGTAGAGATGTGGGTGGAACGAAAATGAGCGACACATTCGAATTTTCGCCTGAAAACAGGACACTGGCCGAGAGCATCATGGCCAAGTATCCGGCTGGCCGTCAGGCAAGTGCTGTCCTGGCGCTGCTCGATATTGCGCAGCGGCAGAATGACAATTTTGCATCAGGCGCGGTGATTGAAGCGGTTGCCACAATGCTCGATATGCCGCGCATCCGGGTTGCCGAAGTGGCCAGTTTTTACACGATGATCAATACCGAAGCCGTCGGTAAATACCTGTTGCAGTTCTGTACGACGACGCCGTGCTGGTTGCGTGATTCCGCTGATGTTGTGGATGCGACCGAAAAGCATCTCGGCATAACCTTCGGCGAAACGACGGAAGACGGACTTTTCACGATGCGTGAAGTGGAATGCCTCGGTGCGTGTGTTAACGCGCCGATCGTTCAGATCAATGATGACATGTACGAAGACTTGACCGGGCCGCGGATGGTGGAAGTTCTGGATGCGCTGCGCGCCGGCGATGTGCCGCCGCACGGACCCCAGATCGACCGCCAGACATCGGCACCCGTCGGAGGGCCTACCGTGCTCACCAATCTCGATTTTGCGAAAAGCTGACCGATGCTTCAGGACAAAGACCGCATATTCACCAATCTTTATGGCCTCAATGATCCGGGGCTGGCGGGCGCACAGGCGCGCGGCGATTGGGATGGAACCAAGGCGATTATTGAGATGGGCCGGGACTGGATTATTGAGGAAATGAAGTCCTCGGGGCTGCGGGGCCGCGGCGGTGCCGGGTTCCCATCCGGTCTTAAATGGTCGTTCATGCCCAAAGAGGTCGGTGACCGCCCGCATTATCTCGTCGTCAATGCGGATGAAAGCGAACCGGGTACCTGCAAGGATCGCGATATCCTGCGCCATGACCCGCATAAACTGGTTGAAGGTTGCTTGGTTGCGGGCTTCGCAATGAACGCACATGCGGCGTATGTGTATGTGCGGGGTGAATTTTATAATGAAGCCGCATCACTGCAGCGTGCGGTGGACGAAGCCTACGAGGCGAAGTTGCTCGGACCGGATGCCTGCGGATCGGGTTGGGCCTTTGATGTTTATGTGCATCGTGGTGCCGGCGCGTATATCTGTGGCGAAGAAACGGCCTTGCTTGAAAGCCTGGAAGGGAAGAAGGGCCAGCCGAGGTTGAAGCCGCCATTCCCGGCGATGTCCGGCCTGTATGGTTGTCCGACGACGGTCAACAACGTCGAAACAATCGCTGTTGCGCCGACAATCCTGCGCCGCGGTGCCGACTGGTTCAGTAGTTTTGGACGTGAAAACAACCACGGAACCAAGGTCTTCTGTATTTCCGGGCATGTGAATGAACCGTGTAATGTCGAAGAAGCCATGTCCATTCCGATGAAGGAACTCATCGAGAAGCATGCGGGCGGAATTCGCGGTGGCTGGGATAATCTCCTCGCCGTTATTCCGGGCGGAAGTTCGACACCGATGCTGCCCAAGCATATCTGTGACGATGTGCTGATGGATTTTGATGCGTTGAAGGAGCATCGTACCGGGCTGGGGACCGCCGGGCTTATCGTGATGGACAAGTCAACGGACATCATCAAGGCGATCGCGCGGCTGGCTTATTTCTACAAGCATGAAAGTTGCGGCCAATGCACGCCGTGCCGGGAAGGTACCGGCTGGATGTGGCGTGTGCTGGAACGCATGGCGCGCGGTGAGGCGGAAATTTCCGAAATTGACATGCTGCTTCAGGTTTCGCACCAGATCGAAGGTCATACAATCTGTGCCCTGGGCGATGGCGCGGCCTGGCCGGTTCAGGGATTGATCCGTCATTTCCGGGATGAGATCGAAGCCCGGATCGTCGGCCGCAAAAGCGTCGCCGTGGCAGCGGCGGAGTAGGAGCGCGACATGCCCAAGCTGAAAATTGACGGCGTCGAGATCGAAGTCGAAAACGGGTTGAGCGTCTTGCAGGCCTGTGAAGCTGCCGGCGTCGAAATTCCCCGTTTCTGTTATCACGAACGCCTGTCCATTGCCGGTAATTGCCGCATGTGCCTGGTTGAAGTGAAGCCGGGACCGCCGAAACCGCAGGCCTCCTGCGCATTGCCGGCTGGCGAAGGCATGGAAGTCACCACCAATTCCGAGATGGTGAAGAAGGCGCGGCACGGCGTCATGGAATTCCTGCTGATCAATCACCCGCTCGATTGCCCGATTTGCGATCAGGGTGGTGAGTGTGACCTGCAGGACCAGGCAATGGCCTTTGGTCACGATGGTAGCCGTTACGACGAGCACAAGCGCGCGGTTGGCGACCAGTATATGGGGCCGCTGATCAATACGATCATGACCCGCTGTATCCATTGCACGCGCTGCGTCCGGTTCTCGACCGAAGTCGGCGGTGTGACGGATATGGGCATGTTGAATCGCGGTGAAAATGCCGTGATCACGACGTTGGGCGAGGCGGTGTCGTCCGAGCTGTCCGGCAATGTCATTGATCTTTGCCCGGTCGGTGCGCTGACGTCGAAGCCCTATTCGTTCACAGCTCGGCCCTGGGAATTGAAAAAAACGGAATCTATCGATGTCATGGATGCCGTTGGCAGCAATATTCGTATCGACACGCGTGGTAACGAGGTGCTGCGGGTACTCCCGCGCCTGAACGAAGACGTGAATGAAGAATGGATTTCCGACAAGACACGCTTTGCCTGTGACGGGTTAAGGCGCCAGCGTCTGGATACGCCCTATATACGGGGCGCGGACGGGAAGCTTGCTGCCGCCAGTTGGGACGAGGCATTCGCTGCGATTGCCAATCGGGTCAAGCCGCTGGACGGTTCAAAACTTGCGGCGATCGCGGGCGATCTCTGTGATGCCGAATCCATGTTTGCGCTGAAAGAACTGATGGGCGCATTGGGATCCGATAATCTGGATTGCCGGCAGGATAATGCGAAACTGGATGCGTCGCAGCGTGCGTCCTATGTCTTTAATACCGGGATAGCCGGCATTGAGGATTCGGATGCCTGCCTGCTGATCGGAACCAACCCGCGCTGGGAAGCGCCGCTGGTGAATTCCCGTATCCGGAAGCAATGGCTGCAGGGCGGGTATCCGGTCGCCCTTATCGGGTCACAGCATGACCTGACCTATGATTATGATTATCTGGGGGCTGGCGCGGAAACACTGCAGCAGATTGCGAGCGGTGATCATCCCTTTGCCAAAATTCTGAAAGATGCCGAACGGCCGATGCTTGTCCTTGGCATGGGTGCGCTGGCACGTGAAGACGGCGATGCCATCTTGGCGTCTGCGCGATCCATCGCGGACAGTACAGGAATGGTCACAGCGGACTGGAACGGTTTCAACGTCTTGCATACGGCTGCCGCGCGGGTCGGCGGGCTGGATCTGGGCTTTGTCCCCGGCACGAATGGTCGCGATACGGGCGCAATCCTTGACGGGGCGGCGTCCGGTGAAATCGAAGTCGTATTTTTGCTGGGTGCTGACGAACTGGAAACAGCCAAGCTGGACAACGCATTCGTTGTTTATCAGGGACACCATGGTGACGTTGGGGCGCATGCCGCGGATGTCATCCTGCCCGGCGCGGCCTATACCGAAAAAGCCGGTACCTATGTGAACACCGAAGGGCGCGTTCAGTTGGCGCGCCCGGCGTCTTTCCCGCCGGGGGATGCGCGTGAAGACTGGTCAATTATCCGGGCTCTGTCGGCGGTTTTGGGCAAGGTTCTGCCATTTGATGACCTGGCGGCGTTGCGTCGGCAATTGCATGCGGCCTGTCCGCATTTCACGCGCATTGACGAACTGGAACCATCGACATGGTCGGCGTTCGGAACGCCGGGGACGATGGGAAGCGAACCATTCCAGGCACCGGTTGCCAATTTCTATATGACGGACCCCATCAGTCGCGCATCGGAAACGATGGCGCAGTGTACGCGTGAATTCATCAATGGCGGCGAAGAGGCGACCGGAACCCATGGTTGATTTTTGGGACGTATACGCCTGGCCGACGATCGAGATCGTATTTTATATCGTTCTGATCGTGGCGCCTTTGCTTGGCGCGGTAGCTTACCTGACACTGGCTGAACGCAAGGTCATTGGCTGGATGCAGTTGCGCAAGGGCCCCAATGTGGTTGGTCCCTTTGGACTGTTACAGCCTCTCGCTGACGGTATCAAACTGTTCTTCAAGGAAACGATTGTTCCGGCCAGTTCGAACCGGGCGATGTTCTTTGCCGCACCGATGGTGACATTTGTGCTGAGCCTGATTGCCTGGGCCGTTATCCCGTTTGATGCAGGACTTGTGCTTTCCAATATAAATGTCGGTATTCTTTACCTTTTTGCCATTTCGTCATTGGGTGTTTACGGCATCATCATGGCCGGTTGGTCGTCCAATTCGAAATACGCATTCCTTGGTGCCTTGCGGTCGGCGGCGCAGATGGTTTCCTACGAAGTGTCGATGGGCTTTGTCATCATCACGGTGCTGCTGTTTGTCGGTTCGCTGAACCTGTCGGCAATTGTCGAGGCTCAGGCCGGTGGTTTCTGGAACTGGCACTTCTGCGGCATCCTGTTTCCGATGTTCATTATCTTCTTCATCTCGACACTGGCGGAAACCAACAGGGCGCCGTTCGATTTGCCGGAAGCGGAAGCGGAACTGGTTTCCGGTTATAACGTCGAATATTCGGCGATGACGTTTGCGATGTTCTTCCTCGGTGAATACGCGAACATGATCCTGATGAGTGCCATGACGGCGCTTCTCTTCCTCGGTGGGTGGATGGCGCCGATTGATGCGGCACCGTTTACGTGGGTACCGGGTATTGTCTGGTTCGCGTTGAAAATCGCATTTTGCCTGTTTGTATTTTTGTGGGTTCGCGCGACGTTCCCGCGCTACCGCTACGATCAGCTCATGCGGCTGGGGTGGAAGGTTTTTCTGCCGATTTCGCTGCTATGGGTCGTGGTTGTGGCCGGTTGGCTTTTGGCTTCCGGCAAGATCCCGACGGCGTGAGGATGACGATGCACGCAAGAAAGAAGGCGGAATATGGCGTTTCTTGAAAGTTCCCTGCGCGGGTTGCTTCTCGTCGAACTGGTGAAGGGCATGTCCTTGACGCTGCGGACCATGTTCCGCCCGAAGTTCACGCTTAACTATCCGTATGAGAAAGGGCCTTTGTCACCCCGATTCCGCGGTGAACATGCGTTGCGCCGGTACCCGAATGGCGAAGAGCGCTGCATTGCGTGCAAATTGTGCGAAGCGGTTTGCCCGGCGCAGGCGATTACCATTGAAGCGGAGCCGCGCGACGATGGCAGCCGGCGCACGACCCGCTACGATATCGACATGACAAAGTGCATCTATTGTGGGTTTTGTCAGGAAGCATGCCCGGTCGATGCAATTGTCGAAGGGCCAAATTACGAATTCGCGACGGAAACGCGCGAGGAACTTTTTTACGACAAGAACAAGCTGTTGGCGAATGGCGAACGCTGGGAAGCGGAGCTGGCCGCCAATATTGAAATGGATATGCCGTACCGTTAAACAAGTCGCGCCTGTGACAGGAGCCGCTGGCACAGGCGTTGAGGGGAACTCATGATTATTCAGGCTTTGGCGTTCTATATGTTCGCGTTCGTGGCCGTTGGCGCGGGCGTGCTTGTGATCGCCTCGCGTAATCCGGTTCATTCCGTATTGTTTCTGATCCTTGCGTTTTTCAATAGCGCGGGACTGTTTGTGCTGATGGGTGCCGAGTTCCTGGCGATGATCCTGGTGATTGTTTATGTCGGGGCGGTTGCGGTGCTGTTCCTGTTTGTCGTCATGATGCTCGATATTAATTTTGTCGAACTGCGCAGGGGCGTCCTGCAATACCTGCCGATCGGTGCGTTGGTGGGCTTGATGCTGCTGGCCGAGCTGGTTGTGGTGCTTGGTAGCTGGGTCGTGGTGCCGGAGGCAGCATCGCTTGCCGCTGTGCCGATCTTGCCACTGGATCAGGTCACCAATACCGAAGCGATCGGCTTGGTGATTTATACGGATTATATCTATCTCTTCCAGGCGTCAGGGCTGGTTCTGCTGGTCGCCATGGTTGGCGCGATTGTTCTGACCCTGCGTAACCGTCCCGGTGTGCGGCGCCAGAATATTTCCGATCAGCTTGCCCGCAAGCCCGGCGAAGCGATCGAGATGGTCAAAGTCACGACAGGGAATGGTATCTGACCATGCTTGAAATCGGTCTCGGACATTATCTGACTGTCGCAGCGATCCTCTTTACGCTGGGGCTGTTCGGCATTTTCCTGAATCGCAAGAATGTCATCATTATCCTGATGTCTGTCGAGCTGATGCTGCTGGCCGTGAATATCAACATGGTGGCGTTTTCGACCCACCTGAACGACCTCGTCGGACAGATATTCACGATGTTCATTTTGACGGTCGCGGCGGCGGAAGCGGCTATCGGCCTCGCGATCCTCGTCGTGTATTACCGCAATCGCGGTTCGATTGAGGTCGAAGATATCAACGTGATGAAGGGCTGAGCCGCATGGAAGCTGCTGTCGTATTCCTGCCTCTGCTCGGCGCCGCGATCGCCGGGTTCTTCGGCCGTGCCATTGGCGACAAGGGCGCGCAGGTTGTCACCTGTAGCTTCCTCGTGCTTTCGGCATTGATCTCCTGGTACCTGTTTTTCGACGTCGCTATTGGCAGTGACCCCCGGACGGTTCTCATCTTTAACTGGATTTCGTCCGGAAATCTGTCGTTCGACTGGTCACTCAAAATCGATACGCTGACAGCCGTAATGCTCGTGGTCGTGACGACGGTTTCATCCGTCGTGCATCTTTATTCGATCGGCTACATGCATCACGACAAATCGATTGCCCGTTTCTTCGCCTATCTCAGCCTGTTCACATTCTTCATGCTGATGCTGGTGACGTCGGACAATCTGGTCCAGTTGTTCTTCGGTTGGGAAGGCGTGGGCCTGTGCTCGTACCTGCTGATCGGGTTCTGGTACGACAAACCGTCGGCAAATGCGGCGGCGATCAAGGCTTTTGTTGTTAACCGGGTTGGTGACGTCGGCTTCGCGCTGGGTATCTTCGCGACATTCGTTTTGTTCGATACGGTCCAATTCGATGAAATTTTCCGCGCCGTACCAAATGCGGCCGATGCGACGCTGGTCTTCCTCGATATAGAATTCCATGCGCTGACAATCATTTGCCTGCTGCTGTTTATCGGAGCGATGGGTAAATCGGCGCAGCTTGGCCTGCATACATGGTTGCCGGACGCGATGGAGGGACCGACGCCGGTCTCCGCCCTGATCCACGCCGCGACGATGGTGACGGCTGGCGTCTTCATGGTCGTGCGCATGTCGCCCCTGTTCGAACAGTCGGAAACGGCACTCATGGTCGTGTGTGTCGTGGGCGCCCTGACGGCATTCGTTGCTGCGACAATCGGGCTGACACAGAATGACATCAAGCGCGTCATTGCCTATTCAACGTGCTCCCAGCTTGGCTACATGTTCTTTGCCATCGGTGTTTCCGCTTATCAGGCAGCGATCTTCCATCTGATGACGCATGCCTTCTTCAAGGCGCTGCTGTTCCTTGGGGCGGGGTCGGTGATCCACGCCATGTCGAACGAGCAGGACATGCGCAAGATGGGCGGCCTCGCTAGCCGGATCAAAGTGACCTATGTCCTGATGTGGATTGGCAGCCTCGCCCTGGCGGGGGTCGGTATCCCCGGGACGTATATTGGCTTTGCCGGTTTCTTCTCGAAGGATGTCATTCTGGAATCCGCATTCGCCGCGCAAACCGGCGTTGGAACCTTCGCGTTCTGGATGGGAATCGCAGCCGCGTTCATGACGGCGTTCTATTCATGGCGCCTGTTGTTCATGACCTTCCACGGCAAGCATCGTTGCGATGCGCATACGTGGGACCATGTTCATGAATCACCGAAGGTAATGATCCTGCCATTGTTCCTGCTTGCTGCGGGGGCCTTGTTCTCCGGTGTGTTGGGATATCATTTCTTTGTCGGGGACGGCATGGACCAGTTCTGGGGCGATTCGATCACGGTTCTCCCGACCCATCAGGCGCTGGAACTCGCACACGATGTGCCATTCTGGGTGAAGGCACTGCCATTGCTTGTCGGCGTGGTCGGTATCGGACTGGCGTGGTGGATGTATGTCGCGCGCTTCGGCGTTGCCGAGACATGGGCTGCGATGCTGCGACCGTTCTACCAGCTGTCGCTGAACAAATGGTATTTCGACGAAATCTACGAACGCATTTTCGTGCGGCCCGCTTTTGTCCTGGGGCGCGGCTTCTGGAAAGCCGGTGACGGCGCGGTTATTGACGGTGTCGGGCCTGATGGCGTGGCAGCGACAACTCTCAGGTTCGCCCGGCGCGCCAGCGCGCTGCAGAGCGGATATCTTTACCACTACGCATTTGCCATGTTGATCGGCGTCGTCGTCCTGATCTCATGGTATTTCTTCACGCGGACATAGGGCAGAGCGACGCATATGACTGATTTTCCGCTACTGACCTTTGTAACATTCCTGCCCCTGGTAGGGGCGGCAATGATTCTGTTGTTCGTACGGGGGACGCCGGAACAGGTTGCCGGGAATTCGCGCTGGGCCGCGCTGATCGTTTCCCTGTTTACGTTCCTGGCGTCGCTTATTCTCTGGGTGAATTTCGACAATAGTACGGCAGCCTTCCAGTTCGTCGACGAGGCGGAATGGCTGACGTCGCTGAATATTGGCTACAAGGTCGGTGTTGACGGTATTTCCGTCTTCTTCGTCCTTCTATCGACGTTCCTGACACCGATCTGCATCCTTTCCAGCTGGGAAGCCATTCAGACACGGGTGAAGGAATACATGATCGCTTTCCTCGTTCTCGAAACGATGATGGTTGGCATGTTTGCGGCGCTTGATTTCGTTGTCTTCTATATTTTCTTCGAAGCCGTTCTTATCCCGATGTTCCTGATTATCGGGATTTGGGGCGGACCGCGCCGGGTATACGCGGCGTTCAAGTTCTTCCTCTACACGCTGCTCGGTTCCGTCCTGATGCTGCTGGCATTGATCACGATGTATGTGCAGGTCGGTACGACGGATATCCAGACCCTGATGGCTTTCGCGTTTGATAGCGATCTGCAGTTATGGCTGTGGCTAGCATTCTTCGCATCCTTTGCGGTCAAGGTTCCCATGTGGCCTGTCCACACCTGGTTGCCGGATGCCCATGTTGAGGCACCCACGGCCGGGTCGGTTATTCTGGCGGGCGTCCTGCTGAAAATGGGCGCATACGGGTTTTTGCGGTTCTCGCTGCCGATGTTGCCGGTCGCATCCGAGTTCTTCACGCCGCTGGTTTTTACGCTCAGTGTCATCGCCGTGATTTACACGTCGCTGGTTGCTCTGGCGCAAGAAGACATGAAGAAGCTGATCGCCTATTCCTCGGTTGCCCATATGGGCTTTGTTACGGTTGGTATCTTCTCGGTAAATCAGCAGGCGGTCGAAGGCGCGATCATTCAGATGCTCAGCCACGGCTTTGTTTCCAGCGCGCTGTTCCTGTGCGTCGGGGTCGTTTACGACCGGATACATTCACGGGAAATTGCCCGATATGGCGGACTTGTCCATCGTATGCCGCGGTATGCTGCGGTGTTCATGCTGTTCATGCTGGCGTCAGTCGGCTTGCCCGGAACCAGTGGTTTCGTCGGCGAATTCCTGATCATGCTGGGGGCGTTCGAAGCAAATACCTGGGTTGCTCTCCTGATTGCCACAGGGATGGTGCTGGGAGCGGCCTATATGCTGTATCTGTACCGGCGCGTCATTTTTGGTGAGTTGTCGAAGGACGATCTGAAATCGATCCTTGATCTGAATACACGCGAAATCGCGATATTCATTCCGCTCATCATTCTCGTATTGTGGATGGGCGTGTATCCGTCTTCTTTCCTGGAGCCGATTTCGGTGTCGGTCACGAACCTCCTGGACAATTATCACAGTGCGCTTGCCGCAGTTGACGGCGGTACGTCGCTGGCGGCAACACGGTAGGCGGGGATAGCGCGCAGATGACTGAAGCCTTGATTTTCCTTCCCGCCCTTCCCGAAATCGTTCTGGCGATTCTCGGTATGGCCCTGATGATGGTGGGCGTCTTCGTTCCGGAGAAGGGCGCCTTGCGTCTCGTAAACGGCCTGACCGTGGCGTCCCTGGTTGTTGTCCTCGCACTTGTGTTGCAAGGGGCCGACGGTCGGGTGTTAGCCTTTGGCGGTCTGTTTGTGACGGATGATTTCGCTGTCTTCATGAAGACACTGGTATTGCTTGGTTCGATACTGGTGTTGGTCATGAGCGAAGATTTCGTGACCCGGGAAGGCATGGCGCGCTTTGAGTTCCCGATCCTCGTTCTTTTTGCCACTGTTGGCATGATGATGATGATCTCGGCCAATGATCTCATCGCGCTCTATATCGGCCTTGAATTACAAAGCCTTGCGCTTTACGTCATTGCGGCATTTCAACGCGATAACATTCGGTCTTCCGAAGCCGGCCTGAAATACTTCGTCCTCGGCGCGTTATCGTCCGGCTTGCTGCTCTATGGCTGCTCATTGATCTACGGATTTTCCGGATCGACACAGTTCGAAGTCCTCGCCACCCTGATGGCACAGCCCGGGTTGACGGTTGCGCCGGGGCTGGTCGTGGGCATCGTATTCCTGACTGCCGGATTGGCATTCAAGGTCTCGGCCGTGCCGTTCCACATGTGGACACCCGACGTTTATGAAGGCGCCCCAACCCCGGTAACGGCGTTCTTTGCCGTTGCGCCTAAGATCGCAGCGATCGCACTATTCCTGCGGGTGCTGACCGAACCGTTCGGGGCGCTGATCGAAGAATGGCGGCAGGTCATTATCGTAATCTCTGTGGCATCTATGCTGCTTGGCGCTTTTGCGGCAATTGCCCAGCACAATATCAAGCGCCTGATGGCATATAGCTCCATCGGCCATGTCGGATACGCCCTTGTCGGCCTTGCGTCAGGCTCACAGGACGGGTTACGCGGCGTCCTGGTTTATATGGCCATCTACATGGTCATGACGATCGGCACCTTCGCTTGTATCCTGTGCATGCGCCGGAATGGACGAATGGTCGAGAATATCAACGACCTTGCCGGGCTCTGGAAATCGCACCCGACAATTGCCCTGTGTTTGATGGTGTTCATGTTCTCCCTGGCCGGAATTCCGCCCATGGCAGGGTTCATCGGGAAATTCTATATCTTCCTCGCGGCGATTGAGGCCGAGCTTTATACGCTGGCAATCATCGGGGTTGTGTCCAGTGTCGTCGGTGCATTCTATTATTTGCGAATTATCAAGATCATGTTCGTGGATGAAAGCACGGAACCTTTGGACAAGCAGGTCGGGAAGCCGATCTTTACCATCATCACTGTGGCCGGACTGGCTATCCTCCTGTTTTGCATCTGGCCGTCCCCTGTTCTGGATGCGGCAGGGCAGGCAGCTGCTTCGCTTTTCCAAGTCTAAACTGCTGCCCACGTCGGTATGCCCGTCGTTCTGCCTGCTGGCTGTACGCTGATTGAACTGGATTGCGTCGAATCGACCAACGATGAAGCAAAACGGTTGGCGGCGCAGAATGCTCCCGATGCCACTGTTGTCTGGGCGCGGGAACAGACAGCGGGACGCGGCCGTCGCGGCCGCGAATGGTCCTCGCCAGCCGGCAATCTATACGTCTCCATACTGTTGCGTCCCGACAAGACACCACGAGAGGCCGCGCAGCTATCGCTTGTGACGGCGGTCGCGCTTGGTGATGCGATCCAGAAATTCCTTCCTGAAAACGTATCGCTACTTTGCAAATGGCCGAATGACATACTGGTGAATGGCCATAAGGCCGCGGGTATCCTGCTGGAATCAGCGGGGGGGAATGTTGGTCGAGCAACGGAATGGATCGTTGTGGGCTGCGGCGTCAATATCGCGAGCCATCCCGGGAATACAATGTATTCCACGACCGACCTTCATGCTGAAGGCTGTGAGGCCATTACCGTTGAAACCTTTCTGGAACGCTTTGCCGAATGTTTCTTTATCCGGCGGGACGAGTGGTTGAATGCGGGGATTGAGCCGGTCCGACGCGACTGGATGGCGCGCGCGGCCGGGTTTGGCGAGATGATTTCAGTTCGGTTGCCGAACAGGGAAACGCATGGTCGTTTTGTTGGAATGGATGACGATGGCGCTTTGATCCTTGAGGGGGAGAATGGTCAGCGGGAATCCATCGCTGCCGGTGATGTTTTTCTCTGATAGACTGAATGGGGACTGCTTGCAGCCATTTTGGAGTATACCGGTTTCATTCTTTCTTCCGGCGATGGTCTTTCCGTTGAAACGCAACCGGTGGTCCTGGCGCGACGGCCGTGGCCAAGATGACAATGACTGATAGAATATTGGAATATCGACGATCTTGGCGCTGCACTCCTGTCGCTTCCAAGGATATATCCGCATGATCGAAGGACTTGCAGAACGCATGACGCAGAATTTATGGAATCTGATGAACAGGCTCGCGCAACATGACCGGGTTTGAGCACACGGGTGAACCGGCCAATGACGAGCTTCTGTTCGTATCACTGGGTGGCGCAGGTGAGATTGGCATGAACCTGAATCTCTTCGGCCATGATGGCGCCTGGCTGATGGTTGATCTGGGTATTACCTTTGGCGACGAGGATACGCCGGGCGTCGATGTTATCATGCCTGACCCCACGTTTATCGAAGAGCGGTCGGATACGCTGGCTGGCCTGGTACTGACACACGCGCATGAGGACCATTTGGGGGCGGTGCCATATCTCTGGAAGCGTTTGCGCTGTCCGATATATGCGACTCCCTTTACCGCCAGTATCCTGCGGCGAAAACTTGCGGAATCCAATCTGCTGAAAGAGGCCGTGATAACCGAAATACCGTTGTCAGGCCGTTTTGACGTAGGGCCGTTCAATATCGAATTGATTACGCTGACCCATTCTATTCCCGAACCGAATGCCTGCGTTATTCGCACATCGGCGGGGACAGTTATGCATACGGGTGACTGGAAGCTTGATCCGGATCCCATGGTCGGCCCGACGACGGATGAAGCCGCACTTATTCGGGTTGGGGAGGAAGGCGTTCTGGCCATGACCTGTGATTCCACGAATGTCTTTGTTGCAGGGCATTCCGGGTCGGAAGGTGATGTGCGGGACAGCTTGGAAAAACTGGTCTCCCGGTTCGACAACCGGGTCGTCATTGCCTGCTTTGCATCCAATATCGCCAGGCTGGAATCTGCTGCCTATGCCGGGCTTGCCAATGACCGCAGTGTTGCCCTCGTTGGGCGGTCCCTGTGGCGCTTCTATGAGGCGGCGCAGGAAAATGGCTATCTGACCGATGTGCCACGCTTCCTGTCGCCCAGGGAAGCGGCGGATGTTCCGCGCGACAAGATATTGCTGATTTGTACTGGAAGTCAGGGCGAGCCGCGCTCCGCACTCGGCAGAATTGCGCGCGGCGATCATCCTGATGTCTTTCTGGACCCCGGCGACGCGGTGATATTTTCAAGCCGCGTCATTCCGGGTAACGAAAAATCGATCAACCGTTTGCAAAACCGCCTTGCGGGCAAGGACGTTGAGCTTGTGACGTCCAATGATGATGCGAATATTCATGTTTCCGGGCATCCGGCGCGCGATGAGCTATCCCAGATGTACCAGTGGATTCGGCCAAAAATTGCTGTTCCGGTCCATGGGGAGTTGCGGCACTTGCAGGCCCATGCGGACCTGGCGCTCAAGTGCCAGGTACCGGAGGCGTTTGTCGCACCGAATGGCACGGTCCTGCGCCTCGCACCGGGGGAAGCAGCGGTCATTGATGAAGTCTTTAGCGGCAAGCTGGCATTGGACGGCAATCGCCTGATTTCGCTCGGCAGTGGTGTGATGCGTGAACGGCGCGGTTTGGTCATTAACGGCACGGCAGTAGTGACGCTGGTCGTCGACCGGAACGGCGCGCTGCAAACTGATCCGCAAATCTCGACACAGGGCGTTTTTGACAAGGATGTCGATCAGGATATCGCCAACGGTATGATCGATGCGGTGATCGACGCGCTGGAAGACATGCCGGCGAAGTCACGCCGCACGGATGATGCTGTTCGGGATGCGGTACGAATTGGGTTACGGCGCTGGCTACGGGCAATCTGTGGCAAGCGACCGAAGACGGAAATCCATCTGGTACGAGTGTAAAAATGATCGGACTACTGAATCACGTTGCTATTGTTGTGCCGGATCTTGCCGCGGCAGTTGCGATGTATCGTGACGCGCTGGGGGGAGAGGTTTCGGAGCCGCAGGAATTGCCGGAACACGGTGTCATTGTCGTTTTCGTCAATTTGCCCAACAGTAAAATTGAGCTGCTTCACCCGATGGGGGAAGGGTCGCCGATTGCATCATACCTGGCCCGGAATCCCGATGGGGGCATGCATCATATGTGTTTTGAGGTTGAAGATATCCTGGCGGCGCGCGACCGGTTGAAAGAACAGGGGGCGCGTGTGTTGGGCGACGGCGAGCCGAAAAATGGTGCGCACGGCAAACCGGTACTGTTCCTGCATCCGAAGGATTTTGCAGGCACTCTGATTGAGCTGGAGCAGGTTTAAGGCAGGTCGAAAGAACCTGAAGTCAGTCACACAATCCGGCGTTAGATGCGCTGTGTCTATCCAGGCCGGATCAGGAGTTGTTGATGAGCTTAGTTGAAGGTTTTGTCACATTTGCCATTATCTGGTGGGTGGTGCTTTTTATGGTGCTTCCCTGGGGGATTAACCGTCAGGCAAACCCGGAACTGGGTCATGAGCCTGGTGCGCCGGAAAAACCACGCGTGTGGACCAAGGTCGCGGTTACGACTGTCATTTCAGTGATATTGCTGTTTATCGTGCGGGCGATTATTGAATCGGGATGGATCAGTTTCCGGGGATGATTTCAGTCAAAACCCAAGGCCGCTGGGGCGTCACAGCAGGGCAAACTTTAATACGAAAGCGACGCCGATAATCGCGACCGCTGGCTTGAGCTCCGCTATGCGGCCGCTAAGGATTTTGATTGCGGCATAGGTTATGAAGCCGAACCCGATGCCTGTCGCCACCGAAAATGTCAGCGGCATGGCAATGGCGGTTACGACTGCGGGGGCGTATTCAGTGACATCTTCCCAGTCGAGTTCCGCCAGCCCGCGGGCCATCAGGCAGGCGACAAACAGCAGGGCAGGGGCCGTGGCGTAAGCTGGCACTGTTGTTGCCAATGGTGCCAGAAACAGGGCGCAAAGAAACAGGACAGCGACGACAACCGCCGTCAGGCCGGTTCTCCCGCCGGCCTTGATACCTGCGGCGCTTTCAATATAGCTGGTGGTTGTCGACGTGCCCAAAGCAGCCCCGGCCACGGTGGCGACGCTGTCGGCCATCAGGGCGTTTCGCAGTCGGGGCAGTTTGCCCTCGGAATCCAGCAACCCAGCGCGATGTGCAACGCCAACCAGGGTGCCTGCCGTATCGAACAGGTCGACAAACAGGAAGGCAAAGACGACGGATATCAAGCCAACTTCGAACGCGCCGGCGATGTCCATCTTCAGGAATGTCGGGGCGAGGCTTGGCGGTGCGGAGACAATGCCATTAAAGGCGGAAACGCCAAGCGCGATACCGAGCGCGGTTGTGCCGAGGACAGCGATAATAATCGCCCCGGGAACTCTGAGCCGGTCGAGGGCGGCCATCACGATGAATCCGGCACAGGCAAGGATAGCAGCTGGTTGGGTAAGGTCACCCAGCGTTATGAGGGTTGCGGGATGATCGACGACAATGCCGGCATTCTTGAGCGCGATGATCGCCAGGAAAAAACCAATTCCGGCGGATACAGCCATTTTGAGCGAGCGGGGGATCGCATTAACAATCCATTCGCGTATCGGCAGGATACTCAGGATCAGGAAGATTATGCCCGACAGGAAGACGGCACCCAACGCGGTTTCCCAGCTATGGTTCATGCCCTTGACGACGCCGTAGGTGAAAAAGGCATTCAGCCCCATTCCCGGTGCCAAAGCGACGGGATAATTGGCGTAGAGGCCCATGATAAGTGTGCCGATGGCCGCTGCGAGGCAGGTGGCAACGAATACGGCGCCCTTGTCCATTCCGGCGTCCGCGAGGATCAATGGATTGACGAATATGATGTAGGCCATGGTCAGGAAAGTCGTGATACCGGCGATGATTTCATTGCGGACCGTCGTGCCGTGACCTTTCAGGTGAAAATAGCTTTCGATCATGTTCGTCCCCGTGGTTGTGCGTCGTTCCCGGACTGGTCTGATTCTTGAATATGAAAAAGTACGTTGGCGCGCCTCATCCGTGCAACTACATGAAAGACATGATTATGCGATTCTCCCGTGCCGTCATCCTGATTTTACCTGTGGCGCTGGTCTCTGCGGAGGCGGCGATGGCTGAAACCGTGCGTATCAGTCGGGCCGATTGCCAGAGACTAGTTGAGCACAAGGCGCGGGCGGATGTGACGTACCAGCCTGGTGTCGATGTTCGCGGACGCAAGGTCGTCCCAGCGGAGGGAAGGGGCGCGCCGGATTTCAGCAAGCTGGTGCCTGAAATGCTGGAGTTTCCGATTGCGCTCAATCCATTGAAAGGCGGTGCGGCCCGGTTTGGTGAGACGTCGCTCATCGTTGGTACCATTCAGTTTGATATGAAAAAGCGGCAGGCGATGCTCGATGGTGTCCCATTGAACCGTGGCGATACCAAAAATTTATACGTGGAATGTCGTCGGGCGCTGCGGAAGGTTGATTGACAGCGTTGCGGAATATTTTGGACATCACCAGATGCTTTCCCTAAGTTCCCGGTTCCCTTAATCCCATTACGCTTTTGCGGAGCGCCGAATGCGACTGTCCCAGTATTTCCTGCCGACCATGAAGGAAACGCCGAGCGAAGCGCAGATCGTTTCGCATCGCTATATGCTGCGTGCCGGTATGATCCGGCAGTCCAGCGCCGGCATCTATTCGTGGCTGCCAATGGGCCTCCGCGTCTTGCGGAAAATAGAGCAGATCGTTCGTGACGAGCAGAATGCGACCGGCGCGCAGGAAGTCCTGATGCCGACGATCCAGTCTGCGGACTTGTGGCGCGTGAGTGGACGGTACGAGGATTACGGCAAGGAGATGCTGCGCATAACGGATCGGCACGACCGCGAGATGCTCTACGGGCCAACCAATGAAGAGCAGATTACCGAAATCGCCGCTGCGCATATCAAGAGCTATCGGCAACTTCCCAAAAACCTTTATCACATTCAGTGGAAGTTCCGGGATGAGGTTCGTCCGCGCTTCGGGGTGATGCGGGGCAGGGAATTTCTGATGAAGGATGCCTATTCCTTCGATCTGGATGCCGAGAGCGGGCGTATTGCCTACAACAAGATGTTTGTCGCGTATCTTCGGACCTTTGCCCGGATGGGGTTGAAGGCCATTCCGATGCGTGCGGATACCGGGCCAATCGGTGGTGACATGAGCCATGAGTTCATCATTCTGGCCGATACCGGTGAAAGTGAAGTGTTCTGCCACCGTGACTTCCTGGAGCGCGATGTGCTGGCGCTTGATGTTGATTACGGAACGGATCTGCAGCCGATCGTCGATGAATGGACGGGGTTGTACGCCGCAACGGACGAAATGCATGACAAGGACCGATTTGAAAGTGAAGTGCCGGCTGCAAGCCAGGTTTCCGCGCGTGGCATAGAGGTCGGCCATATCTTCTTCTTCGGCGACAAGTATTCAAAGCCGTTGGGTGCCGTGGTCTCCACACCGGAGGGCGGTGAGACTGCGGTGCAGATGGGATCTTATGGCATTGGCGTTTCGCGCCTTGTCGGCGGGATCATCGAAGCCAGTCACGATGACCGGGGCATTATCTGGCCGGAGGCGATCGCTCCCTTTAAAGTCGGGCTCGTCAATCTACGCAGTGGTGACGACGCCTGTGATGCGGCTTGTGACGAAATATACAGCCTGTTGAACGCCGCCGGTGTTGAGGTGCTGTATGATGACCGGCCCGAGCGCGCCGGCAGCAAATTTGCCGATATGGACCTTATCGGATTGCCATGGCAGCTGGTCGTTGGACCACGCGGGGTGAAGAACGGCATCGTCGAGTTCAAGAACCGTCGGACCGGCGAAACAGAAGAATTGTCTGTGGCGTCTGCCCTCGAACGACTGGCCGGGTAACGATGTTCACTGCGTTCGAACGACTCGTTGCCCTGCGGTACCTTCGGTCGCGCCGGCAGGAGGGGTTCATTTCGGTAATCGCCTGGTTTTCGTTTGCCGGCATTATGCTGGGTGTTGCGACGCTGATCATTGTCATGGCGGTCATGAACGGATTTCGGCAGGAATTACTGTCGCGTATTCTCGGCGTTAATGGCCATATGAATGTCACAAACAATGCACGGACCGTCGAGGATTTTGACCCGCTGGTCAAAAAGATCGTTGCAGTCCCCGGTGTTATCAGCGCGGTGCCGATCGTTGAAGGTCAGGTGATGGCGACGGCCCATGGGGTAGCCTCCGGTGCCTTGGTGCGCGGCCTCCGCAGCGCGGATTTTCTGCAGCGTAAAATTCTGGCCGATGGAATTATCGCGGGCTCGATTGACGATTTTGCGGCGGAAAAGGGCGTTATTATCGGGACTCGAATGGCGGACCGGATGGGACTGCGTCCGGGTGACCGGATCACGTTGATTTCGCCGCAAGGCAATCCCAGCGCCTTTGGTACAGTGCCGCGGATGAAAGCGTATTCGATTGCTGCGGTGTTCAAGGTCGGCATGTCGGAATACGACGATTCCTTCATTTATATGCCGCTTGGTCTGGCACAAATATTTTTCCGCAAGAAAGGGGCTGTTTCCGGTGTCGAAGTCATGCTTGACGACCCGGATACGGTTTTCGATATCGCGGTGTCGCTCAGGGAGGCAATCGGCCATAATTACCGGCTGTATGACTGGCAACGTGCAAACGCGAGTTTCTTCACCGCATTGCAGGTGGAACGCAATGTCATGTTCCTGATCCTGACTCTGATCATTGTCGTTGCAGCCTTTAACGTCATTTCCAGTCAGATCATGCTGGTCAACGACAAGAGCAAAGGCATTGCGATTCTGCGGACGATGGGCGCCAGCCGGGGGATGATTCTGCGTATCTTCTTTATGACGGGAGCCAGCGTGGGGCTTCTTGGAACACTTGCGGGAAGCGCGCTGGGTATCTCGTTCGCTTTAAATATCGAATCCATTCGCCAGTGGATACAGACGTTGACCGGCGCAAACCTGTTCAATGCGGAAATCTATTTTCTGTCGCGCCTGCCGGCGGACCTGGACACGACGGAGGTGGTGACTGTGGTGGTGATGGCGCTGGTGTTGTCGTTTATTGCGTCGATTGTCCCGGCGCGACGCGCGGCGCGGCTCGATCCGGTCGAGGTGCTGCGCTATGAGTAGCGGGCCGGTTCTTGAGCTGGAGCATGTTGTCCGGACCTATAAACGCGCCAATGAAAGCCTTGAGGTCGTTCGGGACGCGACGTTGACAGTCATGCCCGGCGAACTGGTCGGGCTTGTTGGTCCGTCTGGTGCCGGAAAATCGACGCTACTGCATGTCGCCGGCTTGCTGGAAATGCCTGATGGCGGAGATGTCAGTATAAGTGGGCGCCCGTGCGGAAAACTGTCTGACAGTGTGCGGACGACAATACGCCGAAACGAAATCGGATTCGTTTATCAGTTTCATCATCTTCTGCCTGAATTTTCGGCCGAAGAAAATGTCATTCTGCCCCAGATGATTACGGGCAAGTCACGCCGCGCGGCCAAAGGGCGTGCGCAGGAACTCATTGCCGCGGTTGGGCTTTCTGACCGGGCGGAACATCGGCCGGCGCGATTGTCGGGCGGGGAACAGCAACGTGTTGCGATTGCCCGGGCGCTCGCGAATGAGCCTCGCATATTGCTTGCCGACGAGCCGACGGGAAACCTCGATACGCATACGGCGGAAGACGTCCTGGACCTGTTTCTTTCCTTCGTCCGGGAGAACGGCCTGGCAGCGCTGATCGCGACACATAACCGGGACCTGGCGGCGCGGCTCGACCGGGTTGTCACACTTGAAGCGGGTATCCTCGTTCCCGCCTGAGGGGACCCCGGTCTTATCCACATCTGGCGGTGGAAAAGTGTGCGGCTACCATATCTTTGTGCATCCATCGGGATGACACTCGATGCGACTCATGATTAAAGTTGCGTTATGGCACATTCTGATTTCGTTCATCTGAGAGTTCACGACGCGTTTTCGCTTTCCGAAGGCGCGATCAAAATCCCCGACCTCATTGATCTTTGCAAACGCAACGACATGCCCGCTGTCTGTGTTGCCGATACCGGAAACCTTTTCGGGGCGCTGGAGTTTTCACTGGCGGCACGTGGTTCGGGAATACAGCCGATCATCGGGTGTCAGATAGCGGTACAGCGCGATGTCGATGTCCCGCTTGGTGGGGCCGGGCCGGGCGTCGATTGGGTGGTTCTGCTGGCGCAATCGCAGGAAGGCTATCTCAACCTTCTGGCACTGGTTAGTAAGTCATTTCTCGATTCCGCGGCCGAAGATGCCGCGCAGATCGCATTCGCAGATATGGAAAAGCACAATGCCGGGCTGATCGCGTTGACAGGGGGCATGAATGGCCCGGTCGGCCGGTTGCTGCTTGATGGACAGGATGACGATGCAGAAGCCATGCTGCAGCATTTGGCGAAGACATTTGACGGGCGTCTATATGTCGAATTGATGCGGCATGGTCTGCCGGAAGAAGAGCAGATTGAATCTTTGCTTATCGACCTGGCGTACAAGCATGATTTGCCGCTTGTCGCGACAAACGAAGTGTTTTTTGCGACGCGTGATATGCATGAAGCGCATGATGCGCTGTTGTGTATCGCGGCGGGCGCGACCGTATCTCGCGCCGATCGCCGGCGTGCAACGCCGGAACATTACTTCAAGTCAGCGGCGGAAATGCGGGCGCTTTTCGCTGATATTCCCGAAGCGATCGACAATACGCTGGTCGTGGCGCGGCGCTGCGCCTTCATGCCGGATACGCATGATCCGATTTTGCCGACCTTTCCCAAGCTTGAAGGCCGAAGCGAAGTTGAAGCCCTGCATGCGATGTCGGCGGAAGGGTTGGAAAAACGCCTGGAGTTCCAGCTCTTCACCGATGGCATGGACGAAGCGGAAAAGAACGAAGTCGCAAAGCCCTACCGTGAACGACTGGTCTACGAACTCGACGTGATCGGCCAGATGGGGTTCCCTGGGTATTTCCTGATCGTTGCCGACTTCATTCAGTGGGCTAAGAATCAAGGCATTCCGGTAGGGCCGGGACGTGGTTCCGGAGCAGGGTCCGTCGTGGCGTGGGCGCTGACGATTACCGATCTTGATCCCCTTCGTTTTGGCCTTCTGTTTGAACGTTTTCTGAATCCCGAGCGCGTGTCGATGCCTGATTTCGACATCGATTTCTGCAAGGATCGCCGCGATGACGTGATCCGCTATGTTCAGGAAGAATATGGCGTCGACCGGGTCGCGCAGATCATAACATTCGGTAAGCTTGAAGCACGGGCCGTGCTGCGCGATGTCGGGCGTGTTCTGGAAATGCCCTACGGTCAGGTTGATCGGATCTGCAAGCTGGTACCGAATAATCCGGCGAATCCAGTCAGTCTTGCGCAGGCATTGAAAGATGAACCCTTACTGGCGCAGATGCGTAAGGACGAACCTGAAGTCGGCAGGCTCATCAATACGGCCCTTAAACTGGAAGGGCTCTATCGGCACGCATCCACGCATGCGGCGGGGGTCGTAATCGGCGACAGGCCGTTGCAGGAACTGGTGCCGCTGTATCGTGACTCACGGTCAACGATGCCCGTTACCCAATTCAACATGAAATTTGTTGAAAAGGCGGGCCTGGTTAAATTCGATTTTCTGGGGCTGAAGACTCTGACCGTACTGGTTGGCGCCGTCCGGCGATTGCATGACCGAAATGTCGATATACAACTGGATCGTATCCCGCTCGACGATGCCAAATCATTCGAGATGATGTGTAACGCCGATACGACCGGGGTGTTCCAGTTGGAAAGCTCCGGCATGCGCGACGTGCTCAAAAAACTGCGTCCGGATAGGTTTGAGGACATCATCGCTGTTGTGGCGCTTTATCGCCCGGGGCCGATGGATAATATCCCCAGCTTCATCAAACGTAAGCACGGCCAGGAAACGCCGGATTACCTGCACCCGTCGCTGGAGGGAATCCTTAAAGAAACCTACGGCATCATGATCTACCAGGAGCAGGTCATGCAGATCGCCCAGGTTCTTTCGGGCTACAGCCTGGGTGGCGCTGACCTTTTGCGCCGGGCGATGGGCAAGAAAATCCAGGCGGAAATGGATGCGCAACGTCAGACATTTGTCGAAGGGGCGGTGGAGAACAGTGTCGATGGTGATGTCGCCGGTGGTATTTTCGACCAGGTTGCCAAATTTGCCGGATACGGTTTCAACAAATCGCATGCGGCTGCCTATGCGCTCGTCGCCTATCAGACGGCCTATCTGAAAGCCAACTATCCTGTAGAGTTTTTCGCATCGTCCATGACGGAGGATATGGGGAACACTGACAAACTTAGTCTGTTCCGGATCGAGCTTGATCGGCTCGGAGTCGACTTACTGCCGCCGGATGTCAACAAATCCTGCAGTGACTTCACTGTAGAAATACAGGAAGGCGGCAAAAGTGCCGTCCGCTATGCGCTGGCCGCGCTGAAGAATGTCGGGTCGGCGGCCATGGATGCGGTTGTCGCGGAGCGGGAAGAGAACGGGCCGTATGAATCGATTTTCGATTTTGCCACGCGGCTGGGGACCCAGGTCTTCAATAAGCGCCAGATTGAAAATCTGGTCCGGGCCGGTGCATTCGATAGCCTGAACCCGAATCGGCACCAGTTGTATGATGCCGTTGAAATGTTGATCCGCCATGCGAATGCGGCACAGAATGACCGGGAAAGCAATCAGGTCAGCCTGTTTGGCGAAGAGCAGCAGGCTATCACACCGCCATTGCCGGTGGTCGAGGACTGGCCTGTACAGGAACGGCTGCAACAGGAATTCGAATCGATTGGTTTTTACCTTTCGGCACATCCGCTGCAGTCGTTCAGCGCGACATGCGAAAAGCTGGGTGTCGTGGAATGGGCGAAAATATCATCCGGACGGATGAGCGAAGGGCGGATCAAACTGGCGGGTATCGTATCGACACGCCGTTTTACGACGTCTTCACGCGGCTCGAAGATGGCATTTGTCCAAATGTCCGACGCGACGGGGTCTTACGAAATTACGGTGTTCTCGGAAGTTCTTGCGACGGGGCGGGAGTTGCTTGAATCGGGCGTACCCTTGTTGGCGACTGTCGATGTTCAGCGCTGGAATGACGGGGTGCGCCTGACGGCGCAGGCGATCCAGCCGCTTGATGAGGCTGCGGCCCGCGCGGCGGCGGGGCTTTGTGTCTTTATGCGCGATGAAACGCCGCTGAACAGCCTGGCGAATGTCTTCCGTGAACATGGTGAAAAAGGGCCGGGCCGGGTTCGATTGATGCTGGAAATGGACAGTCGGGAAATAGAGATGGATTTGCCCGGTAGTTATGCGATTTCCGTGGCCATGCGCTCTGCCGTGAAGTCGATTCCCGGTGTCCTGGACGTGCGAGACCTTTAGTCCCGCTGTTTGTCGCCTTCCGAAGGGCAAGGCTTCCTTGCAATGCCCTGAAATAGCCTATATACCGCACGCCACATCACACGTGGGTTTGCGCGCGCTACCGATGAGGGTAGTGGCCGCTCCGGTGCCGGGAAACTGGCTTTCGCCCGCGGAGGAATAACCGGTAAAGGGACCAAAATAATGGTTATGCCATCGTTTACTATGCGTCAGCTTCTTGAAGCTGGCATTCATTTCGGCCACACGACACGTCGCTGGAACCCCAAGATGCAGCCATACATCTTCGGTGTTCGTAATGGAATCCATATCATCGACCTTGAGCAGACGGTGCCGCTGTTGCAGCGCGCCATGGACGCGATACGGGAAGTTGCCGCAGGTGGCGGCCGTGTCTTGTTCGTTGGCACGAAACGGCAGGCAACGGAAATCGTCGCTGAATCAGCAAGCAAATGCGGACAGTATTTCGTAAATCACCGCTGGCTCGGTGGCATGCTGACAAATTGGAAAACAATTTCCCTTTCAATCAAGCGGTTGCGTGAAATTGAAGAGCAACTCGCTGTTGAAGATATTGGTCTGACGAAGCGGGAATTGCTGACCCTGACCAGGGAACGCGACAAGCTGGAACGTGCGTTGGGCGGTATCAAGGAAATGGGCAGCTTGCCTGATATCCTGTTTATCGTCGATACGAACAAGGAATCGATCGCTGTTGCCGAGGCGCGCAAGCTCGGTATTCCGGTTGTGGCCATCCTGGATAGTAATTCGGACCCTGCGGGCATTGATTTTCCCATTCCGGGCAATGACGACGCCATGCGCGCAATTGGTCTGTATTGCGATCTGATTGCCGGTTCAGTGTTGGACGGCCTGGAAGCTGAAATGATGTCGACCGGTGTTGATGTCGGTGAATCGGTCGAGGGGCCCCAGGAAATCGTCCCCGAGGTGGTTGCGGAACCTGTCGCTGCTGAAGCTGCACCTGTTGAGGCGGCGGCGCCCGCGGAAGCGGCTGACGCCAGCAAAACTGAAAGCGCCTAAATCAGGCAACAGTATCTGTGCTTGAAGGCATGATTATTTCATGCCTTCAAGTAATTAATTGGTTATCTGCATTAAGAGGTTGAACATGGCTAATATCACTGCCGCTCTTGTAAAGGATCTGCGGGACAAGACAGGCGCCGGCATGATGGACTGCAAAAAGGCGCTGACGGAAACCGGTGGCGACGTGGAAGAAGCTGTCGATTGGTTGCGGAAGGCAGGTTTGTCTGCAGCAGCGAAGAAGTCCGGGCGCGTTGCGGCCGAAGGCCTCGTGGCGGTTGCTGTTGAAGGAACTGTCGGTGCGATGGTCGAAGTGAACGCCGAAACGGATTTCGTTGCGCGAAATGCCGATTTCCAGAAATTCGTGCGCGATGTGACGCAGTTGGGACTGACTGCCGATGGCGATTTGGATGCACTGGCGGCGAAGCCATATGGTGATACCGGCCGTACGGTTGCCGAAGAACTGACGCAATTGATTGCGACGATCGGCGAAAACATGGCGCTCCGGCGCTGTGCAGCGCTGTCCGTGAGCCAGGGGGTTGTTGTTCCTTATGTGCATAGCGCCTTGGCCGAAGGTATCGGCAAGATTGGCGTCATCGTTGCGCTGGAATCTGCCGGGGATGCGACAGCGCTTCAGGCGCTGGGCAAACAGATTGCGATGCATATTGCTGCGGCTCAGCCGGAATGCGTCAGCGTTGCCGATATCGATCCGGCCAACCTTGAACGTGAGCGAAATCTGTTGACCGAACAAGCACGTGACAGCGGGCGACCCGAAGAGATCATTGCCAAGATGGTCGAGGGGCGGCTTCGCAAGTACTACGAAGAAGTCACGTTGCTGGAGCAGGTGTTTGTCATCGACAACGAGACCAAGATTTCCAAGGTGCTTGAGAATGCCGCGAAGGATGTCGGGGCGCCCGTTACGGTCAAGGCGTTTACCCGTTACGTTCTTGGCGAAGGCATCGACAAAAAGGAAGAAAACCTGGCCGATGAAGTCGCAGCGACGCTTGCCGGTTAATTTCCAGTAGGAGGGGCCGGCGCGCCGGGTGTTTGCAAATGTCGGATGAGGGTAAACCTGTCTATAAGCGGGTTCTGCTGAAACTTTCGGGCGAGGCCCTGATGGGCAGCCGCGAGTACGGGCTCGACCCTTCGGTTGTGAACCAGATCGCCACGGATGTGAAGGCTGTCCACGAACTCGGTACCGAGATTTGCATGGTGATCGGTGCGGGCAATATCTTCCGGGGCGTCTCTGGCGCATCGGAAGGTATGGATCGCGCCAGCGCTGACTATATGGGGATGCTGGCGACGGTCATGAATTCCCTGGCCATGCAGAGCGCGCTGGAACGAATGGGCGTCCAGACCCGGGTACAATCCGCGATTCCCATGCAGACGGTATCCGAACCTTATATCCGCCGGCGTGCCGTGCGCCATATGGAGAAAGGTCGCGTCGTGATCTTTGCGGGTGGGACCGGGAACCCGTTTTTTACGACGGATACTGCGGCGGCATTGCGGGCATCGGAAATGGAGTGTGAGGTTCTTTTCAAGGCGACAAAGGTCGACGGCGTATACTCTGCTGATCCGGAAAAATTTCCGGATGCCAAGCGCTACGATAACCTGACATATATGGACGTCCTGTCCCAGGATTTGCGGGTCATGGATGCCGCAGCTATTTCGCTCGCCCGTGAAAACGACATACCTATTGTTGTTTTTTCCATTCATAATGCTGGCGCGTTCGTCGATGTTATGATGGGCGGAGGACGATATACTAAGATCTCGAATTGAAGACTTGGGGCATGACGGGGGGCTGAACAATGGCGGAAATCGATCTCGACGATATCGAGCGCCGTATGGGGGGTGCGCTGGAAGCTTTGGGTCGCGAGTTTGCGGGGCTTCGGACCGGTCGCGCTTCTACTGGCTTGCTGGAACCTATTACGGTGGATGCCTATGGTTCGCAAATGCCCATGAATCAGGTGGGTACAATCAGTGTGCCGGAACCACGGATGTTATCTGTGCAGGTTTGGGATCGCGGTTTGATCAAGGCCGTGGAAAAGGCCATTCTTGAATCCAGTCTGGGCCTAAACCCGCAAACAGAAGGGGCAACGGTTCGTATCCCTATTCCGGACCTCAGCGAAGAACGGCGCGGTGAACTGTCGAAGGTTGCAGGAAAATACGCTGAGCAGGCGCGTGTCGCAGTTCGCAATATTCGCCGTGATGGCATGGACCGTCTGAAGAAAATGGAGAAAGACGGTGACCTTTCTCAAGATGATCAACATCTTTACGGCGACGAAATCCAATCCCTGACCGACGCGCATATCAAGAAAATTGATGAATCGCTTCAGGTCAAGGAGCGGGAAATTATGCAGGTTTAGCACCGTGGTTTCCTTATCTGTGGATTCCGATACCCCCGCGCCGCCGCAGCACGTCGCAATAATCATGGACGGCAATGGTCGGTGGGCCAAGGCGCATGGAATGCCGCGGGCCATTGGTCACAAGAATGGTGCCGAAGCCGTCAGGCGGACGGTCGAAGCAGCGGTTGATGCCGGTGTTCCCTACCTGACGCTTTTCGGGTTTTCTGCGGAAAACTGGAACCGGCCCCCCAAAGAAATTGGCGATCTTATGGGCCTGTTGCGGATCTATCTGAAATCCGAAATCGCGGAACTGCATCGAAAAGGGGTGCGATTGATCGTTATCGGCGACCGGGAGCGTTTTGAGCCTGATCTCGTTAAACTGATCGAAGGCGCGGAAACGACGACCGCGGAGAATAATCGACTGACACTGGTTTTAGCGCTGAGCTACGGCGGGCGACAGGAGATCGTGACGGCGGCCAGGGCCTTGGCGCAGGACGTTGCATCCGGACGTATTTCGGCGGATGAAATCGATGAAGACCTTTTTGCCGGCCGACTGTTTACGAGCGGTATTCCCGATCCGGATCTGCTTATCCGAACAAGTGGGGAGGAGCGCATCAGTAATTTTCTGTTGTGGCAAATGGCATATACCGAACTGGTTTTTCTCGACACACTCTGGCCCGATTTCTCGGCAGAGGATTTCTCTGCGGCGATAACAGAGTTCAACAGTCGCGAGCGACGCTATGGCGCAGCCGTCGGCCCGGCCTGAATTCTCCAACCTGACCCTTCGTATTCTGTCCGCTGCAGTTCTACTGCCGCTGGTGGTTGTCGTCGTCTGGTTTGGAAGTTGGTATTTTCTGACCTTTGTTGTCCTGATCGGGGCTGCTATGGGCTTGGAATATTCGAAGCTTTGCGGCGCTGGGGCGATTGCGCGCGGAATTATCACCGGGGCGCTCGCGACGCTGCCGGTCATGTTGTTTTTGGCAGGGCCCTTTGCCGGTCTGGCTTGGGGCGCTGTTTGTGCCATCTTGTTAATGTTTTACATCTTGATCAGGCGGTCGTCGGACGGTGTGCTACTGCTTATCGGGACGGTTTATCTTTCCCTTGGAATCCTGGCGATTTCCTGGCTCCGACTGGTGCCGGAAGATGGTGCGCTTACGGTCTTTTGGATATTCGCGGTTGTCGTCGGGACAGATGTTGGCGCGTATTTCGCCGGGCGCGGTATCGGGGGCCCTAAGCTTGCGCCCCGCATTAGTCCATCCAAGACCTGGGCCGGGTTGGGCGGCGGCATGATATGCGCTGCGGCGGCCGGTTGGAGCGTCGGAGCGTTCGGGGCAGAGAACGGGTCGTTAAACATCGCTTTGGCCAGTGGCGCCTTTGCCGTGATTGCCCAGATTGGTGATTTGCTCGAATCAGCGCTAAAACGACACTGCGGCGTGAAAGATTCCGGGACTCTGATCCCGGGGCATGGTGGCGTTCTTGACCGGCTAGACGGGTATCTCTCCGTGGCGCCGGTTGTCGTACTGTTGGCAATCGTTTCAGGGGAAAGCCCGTTGGTATGGTAGTGTCGGAAAAGACGGCGGCGCGCCGCTCAGTCACGATCCTAGGGTCAACCGGTTCGGTGGGCTGCAGTACGATTGACCTCATCGAGCGAAATCCCGATCGCTATGTTGTCGAGGCCCTGACGGCGCGTCGGAATGTGGATCTGCTGGTCAAACAGGCCCTCGCGCTTCGGCCTCGCTATGTTGCGATTTCAGATGAGACACATTACGCCGCGCTGAAGGCGGCATTGTCCGGGACCGATATCGAGGTCGGAGCAGGGGACGCCGCTATTGTTGCTGCTGCGGAACGACCGGCCGAGTTTGTCATGGCGGCTATTGTTGGCGCGGCCGGATTGTCGCCGGCTTTGGCCGCGATACGGCGCGGTGCCAAAATTGGGTTGGCCAACAAGGAATGCCTCGTTTGCGCAGGCTCGTTGATGGTAGCCGAAGTCAGTCGACATGGCGCTGTCTTGCTGCCCGTTGATTCCGAGCACAATGCTATTTTTCAGGTGTTTGACTTTGAGCATCGCGATGCAATTGAAAAACTGATTTTGACCGCATCGGGGGGGCCGTTTCGTAAAATGGAGCTGGCCGAGATGCAGGGCGTGACTCCGGCACAGGCGGTAAAGCACCCGAATTGGGATATGGGCGCTAAAATTTCTGTCGATTCTGCGACGATGATGAACAAGGGGTTGGAAGTCATTGAGGCGCATTACCTTTTTGACATGCCGGAAGACCGGATAGACGTCCTGGTTCATCCGGAATCGGTTATCCATAGCCTCGTGGCCTATCAGGATGGCTCGGTTCTCGCGCAGCTGGGGCCTCCCGATATGCGTACACCGATTGCATATGCCTTGGCGTGGCCGCAACGTATGAATGTTCCACAAGAAAAGCTGGATCTCGCTTCGTTGTCGCAACTGACCTTTGAACCTCCGGATCCGATACGTTTTCCGGCCCTGCGGCTTGCACGCGAGGCCTTGAAGAGTGGCGGAAGCGCACCAACTGTACTGAGCGCGGCAAATGAAATCGCTGTGCAGGGCTTTCTGGACGGTCAGATCGGCTTTCTGGATATTGCCGCAGTTGTTGAGGAAGTTCTGACAAAATTCGATCATATTACCTTTGGTTCCCTGGACGATGTACGGGAATGCGACGGGGAATCCCGCAGGATCGCAGAATTTTCGATGAAAGATTGGAAAAGGCATTTCGTGGCGGTAACAGGCGTATAAATGGAATATTTCAGTATTATTTGGGAATACTTCCTGCCCTTTGTTGTGGTTCTAACCGTTCTGGTGTTTGTCCATGAAATGGGCCACTACTGGGTGGCGCGTCGATGCGGCGTCCGGATTGAAGTTTTTTCGATCGGATTCGGGCCGGAACTGATCGGCTGGACTGACAAATCCGATACACGCTGGAAAATCAGCGCTATTCCGCTTGGTGGCTACGTCAAAATGTTTGGCGAAAGTGACCTTATGGACGATGAAGGGGCGCCCCGGGCCTTGTCCCTTCAGGAACGTGGCGTTTCTTTCAAGCACAAGAGCGTCGGCCAAAGGTCGGCTATTGTCTTCGCCGGCCCGGCAGCGAATTTTATTTTCGCTTTTCTGGTGTTTACGTTCTTTTTTATTGCCTATGGGCAGCCCTTTACACCGGCTGAAATAAGCTCTGTTGAACCCAAAAGCGCGGCGGAACAGGCGGGGCTGAAGCCAGGTGACCTCATTGTGCGGGTTGATGGCAGTGATATTGAGCGGTTCGAGGATATCCGGCGTATTGTTCAGATCAACCCCGGTAAAACGATGGAAATCGTTGTTGTTCGCGATGGCAGGGAAGAACGTCTCGTGGCGACACCGGAATCCAGGGAAGTCGATGACCAAGCCGGAGGGAAAATAACCATCGGGCTTCTGGGCGTCCGGCGGGAGGGGCTTGCCATACGGGAGCATAATCCCGCTTCTGCAGCCTGGACCGCGGCCGGTGAAACCTGGAATATGTCCATTGCGACCCTGAGTTTCGTTGGCGAAATGATCATCCGCGACCGTTCGACCGATGGTCTGGGCGGCCCAATCAAGATCGCTCAAATGTCGGGTACGGTTTGGAAGAGTGGTATCGGACCCCTTGTTATCCTGATGGCGCAGCTATCCATCAGCTTAGGATTGATTAATCTGTTTCCAATACCGTTGCTGGACGGCGGACATCTGCTGTATTTTAGCGTAGAAGCTGTGCGTGGTCGGCCGCTCGGCGAAAAAGTACAGGAATTTGGTTTCCGGATTGGTCTGGTGCTTGTATTTTCATTGATGATGTTTGTAATTATCAATGATATAGTTAACTTACCTGTATGGAAGATTTAGCTTTTCCGTAGTATTATTTGGGTTTGTTATCGGGAGTCGCGTATTGAAGTTAAGTAATGGTATGTCCTTTTGGGGGGCGCTTTTATTCGGCGCCCTTTTACTTGGGGCGCCAGCATATGCGCAATCTACGCAAGGCCCGACGATTATCCCCCCGTCGCCGCGAAGCGGTGCCGCCCCGGTGCCCGCCCAACGTGATGCTGATCGGCTTCGTCCGGGCCAGGCATTGGTCGACGAAATTGTTGTCGAAGGGACCCAGCGTATCGAGCCTGAGACTGTTCGCTCCTATATGGCGATCAAGGAAGGTGACCCTCTGGATGGTGACCGGGTCAACCAATCTCTGAAAGGGCTCTATGCGACCGGTTTGTTCGCCGACGTAACCCTGCGACAGGAAGGTGGCGTTCTTTACGTTCGGGTGGTCGAAAACCCGATCATCAATCGGATTGCCTTTGAAGGCGACGATCGGATCGAAAAGGACCTGCTACAGAACGAAATTCAACTGCGCCCCCGGATTGTCTACACCCGCACCAGGGTGCAAAATGACGTCAAACGTATTCTGGACCTGTATCGGCGAACCGGCCGTTTTGCGGCTACTGTTGAGCCGAAGGTTATTCAGTTACCGCAAAACCGTGTTGATCTGGTGTTCGAAATTGACGAGGGCCCGGTTACAGGCATTCGACGGATCAGCTTTATCGGGAATCGGGCCTTTTCCGATGGCGGTTTGCGCGAAGTTGTTCAGACAACAGAAACGCGCTGGTATCGGTTCTTGTCATCGGATGACACCTACGACCCGGATCGCCTGACTTTCGATCGCGAATTGTTGCGCCGCCATTATCTCAAGAATGGATACGCTGACTTTCGGGTTGTGTCGGCCGTAGCCGAATTGACGCCGGACCGGAATGATTTCTTCGTAACCTTCACGATTGAAGAGGGCGAGCGTTACGCTTTCAACGAAATCAAGGTCGAGTCAAAGATTGGCGATATCAAATCTGAAAGTGTTATCGGCCTGATCGAGATTGAAAAAGGGGATTGGTACAACGCCGAAGCGGTGGATGACACTGTGGTTCAGCTCGGTGATGCCGTGGGGGAATTCGGGTTCGCGTTTGTGGATGTGCGGCCGAATGTTGCGCGGGACCGGGAAAAGCGAACCATCGATATTGTGTTCGAAATCCAGGAAGGTGCACGCTACTACATTGAACGGATCGATATTGTTGGAAATGTTCGTACGCTGGACAAAGTTGTTCGACGGGAATTCACCCTTGTTGAGGGCGACGCATTTAATTCTGCGAAGATAAGACGTTCGCGGACACGTATCCAAAATCTTGGTTATTTCTCGCAGGTTGAAGTCAACAACGTTCCTGGTGCCGAATCTGACAAGACCGTCATCAAAGTGAACGTGACTGAGCAATCCACGGGCGAACTTAGTGTTGGCGCCGGGTTTTCGTCACAAAACGGCCCGCTTGTCGATTTGAAAATACGTGAGCGAAATCTGCTGGGCAGGGGCCAGGATTTGCGCGCTTCGGCTACGCTGGCAACGAAACAGCAAAATTTTGATATCAGTTTCACGGAGCCTTATTTTCTGGACAAGGATCTGTCGTTTGGGGTCGATGCCTTCCACAGTAAGTCAAACAGTATCCGAGAATTTGAGGCAATATCGACAGGGGCCGGTCTTCGGTTCGGATACGCACTGGCTGAAAATTGGCGTCATCTGGTGCGATATACGCTGCGGCAGGATGAAGTCGAGGATGTCGATAGTGGAACATCGGTATTTATTCAACGGGAAGTCGGGACCGACATCGCATCGACGGTCGGGCATGAACTGACCTATGACAGGCGAAATTCAAGCATCCAGCCGACGGATGGCTATGTCTTCCGTTTGTCAAATGACGTGGCTGGTCTCGGTGGGGATATCTCATATTTGAAATCCAAGTTTGCTGCGGCGTATTACCATTCGTTCGCTGAGGAATGGGTTGCCAATATTCGTGGTGAGGCAGGTTATGTGTTCGGTCTTGGTGACGATGACGTTCGGATCAGTGACCGGTTCTTCCTTGGTGGAGATAAGTTACGCGGTTTCGCTAATGGTGGCGTCGGCCCCCGGGACGTGAGTACCGATGATCCATTGGGTGGAAAGCAAATTGTTTCTGGTACGGTGGAACTCACCTTCCCGTTAGGCCTTCCCAAGGAGTTCGGCGTGACAGGTGCACTCTTTTCCGACGTGGGTACGTTGACCGAGCTTGATTTTGACGATCCGAGAATTGCGGATACCGGAAGTATACGGGCATCTGCTGGCGTCGGGTTGGGATGGCGATCACCGTTCGGACCGATCAGGATTGATTTTGCCATTCCGCTTGTTGAGGAAGATTTCGACGATACTGAAATCGTCAGATTTAATTTCGGTACGAGATTCTGATACCGTTCGCGCTGGCTAGAATTTTCTGACAAAGGTTGGTTGCCATGTCTGCTTTACAAGCCTTGCGGTCGATTACCGGGGCCTTGGCGGTCCTGTTTATGTTGTCGTCTCCGGTCGCGGCACAGCAGACTGCGCCAAAACCCTCGCAAAAATTGCCAGCGCCGGTAATAGCGGTCGTCGACTTTAAAAAAGCCGTGCGTGAATCCAGTGCCGGTCAAAGCATTATTCGCCAGATCAATCTTCGACATTCTGGATTCCAAAAGGAGATTCAGTCGATTACGACCCAGATGGAGCAATCACGCCAAGAACTCGCACGGCAGCAAAGTATTCTGGCACCGGAGGTATTTGCACAAAAACGCCAGGAATTTCAGATCAAGGCGGAGGAATACCAGCGCACTGTTCAGGATGCACAGAAAAAACTGGATTACATGCTTCGACAGGCTATGCGTAAAGTCGAAGTCGAGTTAGCGAATATAATTGCTGAGGTAGCTGCAGATTTCGGTGCGAATCTGGTCATTGATGCCGGCCCTGGCCGGGGGGACGTTTTGTTTACGGATGCGGGCCTGGTCATTACAGAAGAAGCAATACAGCGCCTGAACAAAGGGCTACCTGACGTGGAAGTCGTTGAGCCTGTTGCCGGGGTTGCAAATGGTGGCGCCACCCCGCGTGGCCGGGGTCAGGGCGCGAAATAGCCTACAATGGCAGATCCACGATTTTTTGAACTTGCAGGGCCGTTTCGCGTCTCATTTCTTGCAGAGATGATTGGTGCGGAGATAGCGGGCTCCTGTCCTCCCGATTTTGAAATTCACGATGTTGGCCCGCTTCACGAAGCGGGCAACGGCGTTATCAGCTTCCTTGATAATCGCAAGTATCTGGAAGCGTTTGAGAGCAGTCGTGCTTCCGCCTGTATCGTTGATCCCCGTTATGCAGACAGGGCACCGGACGGCATGGCCCTGCTATTGTCTCCCCAGCCATACAAGGCATTTGCACTTGTTTCAGCGGCGTTTTATCCGCCTGCGAAAGTGGAAGCGAGTATCGATGCGCGTGCATCAATTGATCCGGCGGCGGATTTGGGCGCGGGATGTAGTATTGAGGCTGGTGCCGTTATCAAACGGGACGCACGGATCGGGAAGCGATGTCGGATTGGAGCGAACGCTGTTATTGGGGAGGCGGTTTCGATTGGAGACGATACCGATATTGGTGAAAATGCATCCCTGACGCATTGCGATGTGGGGGCAAGGGTTCTTCTGCACCCCGGTGTCAGAATTGGGCAAAGAGGATTTGGGTTTGCCATTGATCCCAAGGGGCACGTTCGGGTGCCGCAGTTGGGGCGAGTCATTATTGGCGATGATGTGGAAATCGGTGCGAATTCAACCGTCGATCGGGGGGCCGGCCCTGATACCGTCATTGGAGACGGTACGATGATTGATAATTTGGTGCAGATCGGGCACAACGTCCGAATCGGAAAAGGCTGTGTTATCATCGCGCAGACTGGAATCGCGGGTAGTACGGTATTGGATGACTATGTCGTCGTTGCCGCGCAGGTTGGTATTGCTGGGCATCTGCACATTGGGCAGGCTGCACAGATCGGCGCCAAGTCTGGCGTAATGCGCGATATTGAGCCCGGAGCGAGAGTTGCCGGAGCCCCGGCTGTTCCGGCGAAGCAGTTTTTCCGTCAAGTCGCCGCATTGGAAAAGTTGATCAAGAAGAAAAGCGAGTAGGGGAATGGAAGGACAGGCAGTGCAGGTCGAGGACATTGATGTAAACGGAATCATGCGGCGAATTCCGCATCGATATCCGTTTCTGATGATTGACCGAATGACCGATATCGTCTTGAACGAAAGTGCCACGGGCATAAAGTGCGTATCAATCGCAGAACCATATTTTCAGGGCCATTTCCCGGAACGCCCCGTAATGCCCGGCGTTCTTATCGTTGAAGCAATGGCACAGACTGCCGCCGTATTGGTTGTCTCTACACTTGGTCCGGAAGCAGAAGGAAAACTTGTTTACTTCATGTCCATCGACAAGGCCCGTTTCCGGCGTCCCGTGGGGCCGGGAGATGTGGTCCATGTCCATGTTGTAAAGGAGCGTAATCGGGGAAATGTCTGGCGGTTCACCGGCTCGGCAAAAGTCGAGGGCAAGGTTGTCGCCGATGCTGTTTTCTCCGCTATGATTATGGATGAATAGATGACTGATATTCATCCTACTGCACTCGTAGATCCGAAGGCTGTTCTGGGCGACGATGTGGTTATCGGCCCATTTTGCGTTATCGGCGCGGAGGTCGTTCTTGGGGACCGTGTTCAACTGCATTCGCATGTGGTTGTTGAGGGTAAGACCGAAATCGGATCCGAGACTGAAATTTTTCCTTTCGCGTCAATCGGCCATGTTCCACAGGACCTGAAGTATAAGGGAGAGCCGTCGACGCTCGTAATTGGTTGCCGTAACCGCATACGGGAATACGTGACGATGAATCCCGGTACCGAAGACGGGGGCATGACGACGCGGGTTGGCGATGATTGCCTGTTTATGGTGAGCTCACACGTCGCGCATGACTGTATCGTCGGAAATCATGTTATTCTGGCCAATAATGCGACTTTAGGCGGGCATGTGACGGTAGATGACTTCGCTATTCTTGGCGGATTATCGGCCGTTCATCAATTTGTTCGGGTTGGCCGTCACGCCATCATCGGCGGTATGTCGGGTGTTGAAAATGATGTCATTCCCTATGGCTCGGTTGTTGGTGATCGTGCCCGGTTGAGTGGGTTGAACGTTGTCGGCCTGAAGCGTCGCAATTTTGCCAATAGCGAAATACATAATCTGCGCACCGCTTATCGCATGCTTTTTGCGGAAGAAGGTACAATGGTCGAACGGGTGGATGACGTGCGAGAGATGTTCGGCGACAATTCTGTCATCATGGAAATAGTCGAATTCATGCGTGCGAACTCGCAGCGTGGATTGACACAGCCCCGGTAATCGCGTGGCGGGCAAGCTCGGGATTCTGGCAGGTGGCGGCGTTCTACCCCGATTACTGGTCAATGCTTGCCGCAATAATGACCGCGATGTTTTTATTCTGGCATTCGAAGGACACACCCCACCGGAAACACCTGATGGCGTCGAGCATGCCTGGGTGCGATTGGGAGCGGTCGGTACCGCACTGGCTACTTTGAAGAACGCGGGTGTGCAGGAAATCGTGCTGGCGGGGCCTATTCGTCGCCCATCTATCGTTGAACTTCGTCCGGATGGTGTCGGCCTAAAGCTTCTGGCGAAGGCAGGAGCCCGCGCGTTTGGTGACGACGGGCTATTGCGGGCGATCATTGGCCAATTGGAAGATGAAGGGTTCACAATCGTTGGTATAGACGATGTGCTCGAGGGCATTAAGGCGTCTACCGGGCCACTTGGGAAATATGAACCGGATACCATTGCGCTCGAAGACGTCGCGCGTGGCGTTGAGGTTCTTCGGCATTTGGGCGCTGCTGATGTTGGGCAGGCTGTTGTCGTTCAGCAAGGGATTGTGCTGGGCGTCGAGGCGGCAGAAGGAACCGATGGTTTGATTGCACGCTGCGGTGCTCTGGCACGAGAAGGGCCGGGGGGTGTTCTGATCAAGCTTCGTAAGCCGGGGCAGGAGGACCGCGCGGACCTTCCTACAATCGGGACCGAGACAGTTCGCCAGGCTCACCACGCCGGAATCAGGGGAATTGCGGTGGAAGCCGGCGCGACACTTGTTATTTCAGCAGAAGCGGCTATTCGGGAAGCTGATGAAGCAGGCATGTTCATTATCGGCATTTCCGTAGTGTAATGAGCCGAAGTCTTAAAATTTTTCTGTTGGCGGGCGAACCGTCGGGCGATGTCCTGGGGGCTCGTTTGATGGTGGCGTTGCGCGAACTGACGGATGGTGACGTTGAGTTCTTTGGGGTCGGTGGCCCGGCTATGGAAGGTGAAGGCTTGAAGAGCCTTTTCCCCATGGGGGAATTGTCTGTAATGGGGGTCGTAGAGATTCTGCCGCATGTCCGTAAACTCTTTGCTCGCATGCGCGAAACAGCTGACGAAATTGACGCCCTGACGCCTGACGCGGTCGTGACGATCGACGCCCCTGCTTTCGCGCATGGTGTCGCGAAACGAATTCGGAATCGCGGCATCCCGAAAATTCATTATGTCGCGCCCCAGCTTTGGGCATGGCGGCCCTGGCGTATACACAAGTTTCGCCGGCATTTTCACCATTTACTGGCATTGCTGCCGTTTGAGCCGGAATGGTTTGCCAAACGCAATGTGTCGTGCCGTTTCGTCGGCCATCCTGTAATAGAGGCAGACAGAACCGGCGAATCCGGTGCCGCCTTCCGCAACAGTCATGATATCGCGCCTGATGCACCGGCAATTTGTGTGATGCTGGGGAGCCGCAGGGGTGAGGTTGCGCGGCTCGCGGAACCGTTTCGGGAGACACTCGAAATACTACGTCGGGACAAGCCTGACCTGGTTGCGATCTTGCCGACGGTGCCAAATGTTTCTGACCTCGTTCGGGAGCAAACGGCGAACTGGCCTGTGCCGGTGACGATCGTGGAAGACCGGGGACGGAAATTTGCCGCAATGGCTGCCTGTAATGCGGGTTTGGCCGCCTCCGGAACGGCGACGCTGGAACTGGCCCTTTCGGGCGTTCCTTTCGTTGTCGCTTATCGCGTTGCCGCGCTGACCTATTTTATTGCGCGTCCGCTGATGCAGGTTCGGTTTGTTAATCTGATTAACCTGATACTTGACCGGGAAGTGATCCCGGAGCTTCTGCAATATGATTGCCGACCTGATTTGTTGGCTGCTGCCGTGGAACCATTGTTCGGTGAAGAGGGGCGACGTCAGATCGATGCGGCTGCACCTGCGATGACCCAACTGGGCAGGGAAGGTTCGCCACCCAGCAGACGGGCAGCGGAAGCGGTCCTGGACATTATTAAAAATGCCCGGGACCGGCATACACCGCTTTAACCGCCGTTCCTTATTTTCCTTTGAAATTCGCTTTCCGCTTTTCCTTGAAGGCGGCGATGGCCTCAACATGGTCATCGGTACCGCGTGCGATACTCATATGTGACGATATCAGGTCCAGATGCGTGCGAAGATCAACATTGAGGCTTTGATACATTGCTCGTTTGATCAATTGGATCGATACCGGCGCATTGGCGGCAATTCGCCCGGCCAATTCGTAGGTTTTATCCATCAGTTCGTCATCGGGATAGACATGGTTGACCAATCCAAGCCGTAACGCTTCCTCTGCAAGGACGAAGTCACCGGTGAGCAAGAGTTCAATAGCCTTGGCCGGTCCGACGAGGCGGGGCAGGAAGTAAGAACCGCCGGCACCCGGTACGATTCCCAGCTTCACATAGCTTTCTGCAAAGCGCGCACTGGCGCCCGCGATCCGCATGTCACACATCTGTGCAAGGTCCATACCCGCGCCAACGGCGACGCCGTTGACCGCGGCAATTATCGGCTTGTCCAGTTCGATCAGCGTCTTCGGGATGCGTTGGATGTGATGCCAAAGCCGGTTCTTTGCGTTCAGTGGCTTGTTTTCGTCTTCGCCATCGGCACCCATACCGCCGACGTCGCCACCCGCACAAAACGCGCGACCGGCACCGGTCAGCACGACAACGCTGATGGCGTCGCTGTCACGGCATTCCAGCAGTGCTTTGTAGTAGCCGTCGATCATATCGTTGGTGAAGGCGTTCAGCTTTTCCGGCCGGTTAAGCGTGATGGTGGCGATCTTGTCGTTTATTTCGAAAAGTAATTCCTGGCTCATGGTTCGTCCGTTCGGTTTTCTGAGAATAGGCTCGCGCAATAACGGCTTGAAATATCTGCGGGGTCAAGGGGGAGGCGGTCAGGGGGCTGTATCTTCCGGCAGATGACATCACCGGCAAGTCCGGCGTAACATTGCGAATAGGCAGTGGCGGAGAGTCCGGCGATGAAGCAAATCAGGATACCAGCAGCGTTCATGCGCGGTGGGACGAGCAACGCGCTGGTCTTTCATGAAAAGGATCTGCCGCGAGACCGGGGCCTTTGGGATGCGGTTTTCCTGGCGGCGATTGGCAGCCCGGACCCGAATGGCAGGCAGCTGAATGGTATGGGCGGCGGAATATCGTCGCTCAGCAAGGTGTGCGTTGTCGGAGCGCCAAGCCGCGACGATGCCGATATCGATTATACTTTTGCACAGGTTTCCGTGCGGGATGCCGAAGTTTCGTATGGTTCCAATTGTGGCAATATGTCCTCGGCGATGGGCCCGTTTGCGGTCGATGAAGGACTGGTGCGCGCGCCGGGGGAAGAGGCCCTGGTGCGCATCCACAATACCAATACAAACAAGATCATTCATTCGCGTTTCGCGTTGGATGACGGCGAAGCTGCGGTCGAAGGGACACAGGAATTGCCGGGTGTCGCTGGATCGGGTTCCCCGGTTCGGCTGGAGTTTCTAGACCCCGGAGGGGCCGGTACGGGCCGTCTGTTGCCGACGGGCAATGTCGTGGATACGCTTTATCCGGAAGGCTTCGAGGCTATCGAGGCATCTTTGATTGATTCGGCCAACCCGGCGGTATTTGTCGCGGCGGCAGACCTGGGACTTTCCGGCAATGAATTACCCGCAGACCTGGATGCCCGGCCTGACCTTATGGCGTATTTGCAGGCGATCCGTCATGCGGGAGGAATTGCGATGGGGCTACCCCCATCGCCGAACAAGCCGACGATTGGTTTCGTTTCATCCGCCCAGGACGCAGAACTATTGACCGGTGCATTCGTTTCGATGGATGCCGGTGACCTGACAGGGCGAATTGTGTCGATGGGGAATGTTCATCGTGCACTGCCGTTGACGGGAGCCATTTGCATGGCGACTGCGGCTCGTATTGAAGGAAGTGTTGTGAACCGGTTCCTGCGTCCGGTGGCCGGTGATATTCGCATTATTCAGCCATCCGGTGTTATCGTCTGTGCGGCGGAAGTTGGGCCTGGCGACGGAAATTGGCATGTCGAAAAAGCGTCGGTCGTCCGGACGCAACGGCGCCTGTTCGACGGAAACGTATATGTACCGGCCTCCGCTGTAAAAAGCGTGGAGGCTGTATGAGACAGCAACGTGTTGGGAGAAGAATATGAGCGATCGTAAGGCATCAGCCCGGGGTGTCACGATGGAGGTCTCGAAATGGGTTTCGGGATTGCAGGCATCCGATATACCTGAAAGTACACGACGTTTTCTGCGGCACGCGCTGCTCGACACGCTTGGCTGCGGCCTGCATGGTCGTTCCCAGCCTTGGACTGAAATAGCCGAAGGCTGGGTGCGTGAAGGCGGTGGTAGTGGACTCTCAACGGTATGGGGGGACAGAGGGCCCTCACTGCGGGCTTCGGACGCGGCAATGATCACGGGGATCGCGACACACGCGTTTGAGCTGGATGATTTTCATCAAACCAAACAGCATCCGGGGGCCGTGGTGATTCCGGCGGCATTGGCTGTGGGCGAGAAAGTCGATGCATCCGGTGAAGCCCTGCTGACTTCGATCGCGGCTGGCTATGAAGTCATGATCCGTTCCGCCGCCGCGATTGGGGCTGGCGAAGCGAAGGCGCGCGGATGGCATATCACCGGCATCGCGGGGACATTTGGCGCGGCGGCGGCATCTGCGGTTTTGTTGGGATTGAACGCCGAACAGACAGCCTGGGCTCTCGGTCTGGCCGGGACACAAAGCAGCGGCTTGTTTGCCTTTACGGCTGACGGTGCGATGAGCAAGCGGCTGCATGCGGGGCAGGCCGCACGTTCGGGTGTGGCTGCAGCGGAATTGGCGGCGGCTGGATTTACCGGACCGACACAGATTTACGAAGCAGTTGATGGCGGGTTTTTGTGGACCTTCACAGATGCGGGTAATCATCTCCCGCTCGTGGAAGCGCTCGGCAAGGTATGGCGGCAGGAAAGTACATCATTCAAGCCGCATGCTGCGTGTGGCAGCACGCATTCTTATATTGACGCGGGTATCGAGTTACACGACCGCTATCCCGATCTTTCCGGGCGAAGGGTCCGCGTTGGCCAGTGCCGTCTGGTCGATGAACAATGCGGTTTTGATTACGTGCCGGGTACGGTGCTGAACGCGCAGATGAGCATGCGTTTTTGCGTCGCCGCATCGCTGCGGTATGGCCAGGCGCTACCCGGAGAATTTTCGACAGACAGGCTGTCGGAATCGGGAACCGTTGAACTGGCCCAGCGTATTGAACTCGTCCACGATGCGGAAATGGATGATATCTATCCGGCACATTATCCCGGTTGGGTTGAAGTGGAGCGCGCCCCGGGCAGCGGTGAATTCGAACGGGTCAGTCGTGATGATCCCTCCGGCTCGATCGCCAATCCGAACAAGGAGGGCGCGATGATCGAGAAATTCCACCGCCTCATGACTGGTATCCTCTCCGAGGAACAGGCCGTTCGCCTGGAAACGATGGCGATGTCACTGGAAGAAAATACGGCGCGGAATTTCACGGGGGCAATGGTCTATCCGGCGCGCGCGGCGGCGGAATAGGGAGCATTTGAGTATGGCGCGTTACAAGGCTCTGATCCCGGGCGGCACCGGCATCGTCGGTGGCCGGCTCGCGGACCACCTTGCCGGTTTGGATGATTGGGAAGTCGTTGCCCTGACTCGCAAGGCGCCCGAACTGCCGCGGCAGGGCGTGCATTACGTTCATGCTGACCTGATGGACCGGCCATCATGTGACAAGGCGCTGGCCGATGTCAGCGGCGTGACGCACCTGTTTTACTGCGGTCGCTACGATCATGATTCCAAGGGCCTGGAACCCATTGATGAAAATGCCGCAATGCTGCGCAACGTGGTTGAGGCGACTGAAGCGGGTGGGAACCCGTTGGAGCATGTACATCTGGTCGAAGGGACCAAGTGGTATGGCTCGAATCTGGGTCCTTTCAAAACGCCATCAAAGGAGGACGACCCTCGCGTTCTGGTCAATAATTTCTACTACGTTCAGGAAGACTATCTGATCGACCGTGTGAAGTCGGCCAGTTGGAGCTATACCGCCAGCCGGCCACACGGCATTCTCGACTATGCGACGGGTATGCCGCGTAACATGGTGATGGTCATCGGTGTCTATGCCGCGATTTCGAAGGAGTTGGGGCTGCCGCTATGCTTTCCGGGCACGCCGGAAAACTATAACGCGCTGTTCCAGTGTACGGATGCGACCTTGCTGGCCAAAGCTGTGACATGGATGGCGACCGATCCTGCCTGCGCGAATGAGCCGTTTAATATGCTCAATGGTGACTTCTTCCGCTGGTCCAATCTATGGCCGGTGTTTGCAAAATATTTTGATATGGAATTGGGACCGGTTCGCACGACAAATCTGGTTCTGGCGATGGCGGACAAGGCGCCGGTATGGGAACAGATCGTCGCACGCGAGGGGCTTCGAAAGACACCTTACGAGGATGTCGCGTTGTGGGCCTATGGGGATTTCCTGTTCACACCGCATTGGGATTTCATGTCTTCGATGAACAAGACTAGGAAATACGGTTTTCGGGAAACGATCGATACCGAAGAAAACTTTCTCGATCTGTTCAGGCGGTTTCAGGAAGCCCGTGCCTTGCCTTAGGTTTAGCGCTAACAAGAGGGAATGTTATGAGTATTGAAGTACGTCCGTTAACCCCGCAGATCGGGGCGGAGGTCTTTGGCGTCGATATCACCAAGCCCATGGGCAATGCCGATTTCGATGCCGTGCAGCAGGCGTTTCTCGATCATCTGATCATTGTTTTCCGCGACCAGCCGCTGAACGACGATCAGTTGATGACGCTGGGGCGGCAATTCGGGCCGCTACTGGTGCATCCCTTTCTACAGAATGACGGCCCCAACCCCGAAGTCATCCACATCAAGCGGGAACCAGCAGATCAGGCCATCGTTGGCGCTGAATGGCATTCCGACACGACCAGTATAGAGGCACCCCCGCTCGCCGGGGTCCTGCACTGTATCGAGACGCCACGGGCGGGCGGGGACACCCTGTTCGCCAGTCAGTATCGCGCCTATGAAGCGTTGTCCGATGGGATGAAGGAAATGCTGGACGGGATGATTGCGGTGCACAACGATACCCGCGTTGCCGGGCCACAATCGGGCGTCAACGGCAGCCGTGCCAACCGCGTGCGCGAAGATGCTGACTGGACGCCTGGTTCCGCCGAACATCCCGTCATTCGTACGCATCCGGAAACAGGCAAGAAGGCATTATTCGTCAATATCTCCTATACCCGTTATTTCAAGGGGATGACGGAGGAGGAGAGCGCGCCATTGCTGAACTATCTGTTCCGGCATGCGGTCGGCCCTGAATTCACCTGCCGTGTCGGCTGGCGGCCGGGCAGTACCGTGATCTGGGACAATCGGTGTGTGAAGCATTTGGCGATTAATGACTGTGGTCCGCACCGGCGTGAAATGCATCGCGTTCAGGTTGCCGGCGACCGACCGCACTGAAAGATCAAGGGAAACAGCAGAGCATATGAGTGACCAACTGACCGTTCTTCTGGCGGGGGATATGGGGCATCCATGGAAACAGTGGCTGCAAGAACATTTGACAACGGACTGGGATATCCAGACCTGGGCACGGGATGAACCATTCGAACAATTTGCGGAACTGATTGTCACGGCCGACGCCATTGCCGCGGGACCGGTAAAGGGCGACTGGCCAGCGGTGCCAAAGCTGCGCCTCTATAACATTCCCTTTACCGGCTTCGAATGGCTCGATCCATCGACGCTGCCCACGTCATGTGCGGTCTGTAATTCGCGGGCGCATGAAATCGCGATGGCCGAATACATCATGGGAACGATGATTGAACGGCAAATCGGGTTCAGCGCCGATGACCGTCAGTTCCGCCGTGACAACTGGAACGGGCTCATGCCCGGTGTCGGCCCGGTTCATGGTGAACTTTACGGCAAGACGCTTGGTATCATCGGATACGGATTGATCGGCCGGGAAGTGGCGAAACGCGCGGACGCCTTCGGGATGCGGGTTGTTGGTATTTCGCGGTCGGCGCCGGTTGAAACCGCGCCGCTGGCCTGGTTTGGCGATATGTCCGATATGGACAGGTTGCTGCAGGAAAGCGATGTCGTGCTGATGGCATTGCCGTTATCCGATGCGACCACAGGGCTGTTTGATGCTGCCTGCTTTGAGAAGATGAAGCCTGAAGCGATTTTCATGAATGTCGGTCGCGGACCGATTGTCGTGGAGGAAGCGCTTTTCGATGCGCTGAAGGCGCAGCGCATTCGGGGCGCGGTCATCGATGTCTGGTACCAGTATCCGACAAGGACGGAACCGGACCCGGCGCCGTCACGGTTTCCCTTCCATGAACTCGATAATGTTTTGATGACGCCGCATAACAGTGCCAGAACCGAGGAAACCCGGATCCGGCGCTGGGACGGTATCGCGGCCAATCTTGATGCGCTGGCGCGTGGCGAGCCGCTGCAGAACGTGTGCTTCTATGGTGCTGGTGGCGAGGATACTTAGGGCAGGTTCAAAAACGCGGGCAAAGCGAGCGCGGCGAAGGTTTCGCCCAATGGCACATCACCCTCGCTGTACCAGCCTGCTTCATGCAGAATATTGATCGTGCCAATTACATGGTCATGATGTCGGACCGGCAGGTTCAGGATTGATTCGCATCCAAGCGAAATGATCAGTTCGTGGTCGGCGAAAACCTCACGAATATCGTCCGCGTGATAACCGATATAGGGCCTGCCTTCGACGAACAGCCGCTGCATCCAGAACCCCGGCGTCGGGTGCTTGCGGCCGCCAACCGGATAGGCATCCGGATTGCTGGAATAGAAACGCTCCGTATCCCCTGAATCACGATGGTATCGCATGGCGGTCAGCAACGTATGCCCGAGCGTTGCATCCAGCGCATCGCGCAGTATCTCGAAGAACCGGGCCGTGTCGGCTGTATCTGCCGTGGCGACTGCATGCAGGTTGGGCAGCGGATCGGTCTGTGAACGATTGCTCATACACCCAGCATGCCTCCCAGGACGGTGTTCCGGCAAGACCCGTGGCATTCTGCTGTAATTCGTGCATAATTACACTCTGATTACGCCATCTCGGGGGAAATATCCCGATGCGGTTTCAGGCGTAGGGTTGTGGCAGAGACACACAGGAGAGCCTTTCATGGACAAGCCAACCGGATCCTTTGTCGCCATGATCACCCCGTTCAATCAGGACGGTACGGTCGATTTTGGCGGCTTCCGCACATTGCTGGATATGCAGCAGCGGCATGGCACTGGCGCTGTGCTGATCATGGGCTCGACCGGAGAGGTCTCGATGCTTAGCGCCGAGGAGCGCAAGCGGATCGTTGAGGAAACGCTCAAATACCGAACCGGCGGCATGTCGTTCTGGTACGGTTGCACGGGCAACAATACCGACACCACCATCGACTATGTCCGCCACGCGGCGGCTGCCGGGGCGGATGGTGCGATCATCGCCGCCCCCGCCTATATCTGTGCGCCGGAAGCTGATATCGAGCGCTTCTTCATGGACGTCGCCGATGCCAGCCCGATGCCCATAGGCATTTACAACAACCCGCCTCGGGTTTCGACCGATCTGTCGGCCGATGCGATCCTGCGGCTGGCGCAGCACCCGAACATCGTCGTCAACAAGGAATCCACAGCCCGGGTCGGGCAGGCGGGCAAGCTTGCCGCCGGGCGGCCGGACATGTCGCTGATGTGCTGCGACTCGCCAAATCTCGGCCTTGTCGTGCCGACGATGACACTCGGCGGGCATGGCACCGCCAATATGTCGGGCAATATCATCCCGGCGGAAATGGCCGTGATTTCCAAGCCCTGGACCGAAGCGGGCGATGCGCAGAACTTCCAGGATATGTATCTGCGCATGCTGCCGATGCTGCATTTCTGCTACTCGGCCATCAACCCGGTGCCAGTCAAATCGCTGATGCGTGCCGTCGGATTGCCGGCCGGCGCCTTGCGGCGGCCGTTGACCGGCTTACAGGGCGCGGCGCTGCAGGCCGGGCTCGATATCATCCGGGACCTCGAACTCGACAAACAGTACGGTTTTGCCCTGAACAAGGTTGCCGCTGCCGCCGAGTAACCTGATCGGCTATTCCGCGAGCATATCCTGCAGGATGGCGATGAATTCGTCGGGCGTTTCGTACATGACCCAATGGCCGGCGTCTTCGATGATACGGAAATCCAGTCCCGGGCGGATCTGGTTGAACAGCGCCTTGCGCATTTCCAGTCCGGTCCCGGTCGCGTCGTCCAGCCGTCCGTAGATCGCCTTGATTTCGGCTGTGACCTTCGGCAATGCGCGGGCCAGCGTATCGGTCTGGGCAATCGGCGGGCTTTTTGTGCGGCCACGCCGGGTCGATTCCATTTGCAGATATAACGCCAGGTCATCGATCAGAGCGTCATTGGCAAACATGATGACCGACAGATTGTGCCGATGGGCCTCGCGACGTTGATCATCAGTCATATGCCGGGTCATCTTGGCCAGCGGACGGCGTTCACCGGTCCGTTCGATACCCAGTCCGCCGGGTGCAATGGCGATATAGCGTTTGACCCGGTCGCCCTGTAATTCGGCGACATGCCCACCAATCAGCCCGCCGAACGAAAACCCGGCAATGTCGTACCGGCCGGGGGCGGGCAGGATTCGATCCAGCCCCTCGGCGATGGGGCGCGCAATCGAATAGGCGTCATAGGGCTGGGGCAGGGTGGCGGAATCTCCCAGGCCCGGCATGTCTGGTACATAAAGTTTCCGGCTCTTCGCCAGCACCGGTATGGACTTGATCCAGTGCCGCCAGGAACCGTAACCGCCATGCAGTAGGACCAGCGGCTCCCCGTCGCCCCAGACGCGCCAGACGAGATCGCCATCGGCGCAAGGGGTCGTCAGAACCTGCGCCGATTCCTCGAACCGTCGTTCGATTTCGGCAGGGGCGAGCCCTGCATCGAGAATGCCTTCCATAGAAATGTTTCCTTCGGAAATCAGCGCTTCGGCAGCGCGTCCGGATTGACAACACAGTCCAGATCAATCGGCTTGTTATCGAGAATCTTGTATACATTCTCCACCGACATCACGCCCGAGACTTCACCGGATTCATCGGTCACGCCGGCGACATGCGGGCTGACGATGATGTTGTCCAGCTTGAAGAAGGGGTGGTCCTTGGCCGGGGGTTCGGTCAGGAACACGTCGATCCCGGCGGCTGCGATCTTGCCGCTGGTCAGCCCGTCCAGCAAGGCATCCTCATTGACGATACCGCCACGGGCGCAGTTCACGATGACCGACCCGGTTTTCATTTTTGCGATCTGGTCCTTGTCGATCATGTTCAGGCTTTCCTTCGTGCGCGGGCAGTGAACCGACAGCACATCGACCTCGCCGAGGAAATCATCGATGCTTTCGCAGCGGGTAACGCCGGTGAAATCGGCGTTATGGCCAAGATACGGGTCATAGACCGAGATCTTGCATTTCAGCGATTTCAGCATGGTCGCCAGGGCGCGGCCATTGCCGCCATAACCAATCAGCCCGACATGCTTGCCCGCCAGTTCGGTGCCGGAATAGACGGCCTTTGCCCAGCCGCCGTTGCGCGTGTCCTGGTCAAGGCGGATCAGATCCTTGTAGGCGCCGATGATCATGGCCAGCGCATGTTCGGCGACCGACTGGGAGTTTGAATAGCGCGTATTGCACACGACGATGCCCTTGGCGGTCGCGTGGTCCACATCGACATTGTCGACGCCGATCCCGCCCTTGGACAGGACCCGCAGTTTCGGCGACGCATCGATAACCTGTTTGGTGACCTGTCCGACCCGGACGATAATGCCGTCGACCTCGTTATCGGCGGCGAGCTTCGCCAGTTCTTCCTCGGTTGAATATGCCGGCGCGATGACCGTCTTTGCGCCCATTTCGTTCAGCAACGCCATGCCCTTGGGGTCGAAGTCGGGGGCGGTAATCATGATCGTATAGCTCATCGGTATCTGTGTCCTTGGTCGGAGAAAATCGCCGCCGTATCAGGCTGCGGCAGTTTCCATTGTTATCGTGAACCCGAAGGGGCGAATTGGAGAACGTTGGGACCCGAAGGGTCGGGTCGGCACGGGACTATAGCCTGTGCGCACTGGGGCAATCAATTCTGCTGGCATGGTACCGTTTGCGAAAAACATGTCGGAATATTGGCATTCATTGGCATTTGTTTGCATCGGGCCGTCTCGCCGCGCCGTTGAAACCCCCGCCTCACACCAACCCTCTCCACCCCCGGGGGTGGAGAGGGGGCGTAGACGTTCCAGGTCAAGTTCCATTTGAACCCTCTCCTCTGGGGAGGAGAGCATCTGTGTATCGAGTCAAGGTGCATCGGGCAGCCAGGGTCGGTTTTCCCTGACGAGTGTATTGGCGAGGATGACGAGTTTTCGCATGACAGCAGTCA
>Ga0222651_1000049_pt1 | contig 92263 bp, 89 predicted proteins | sample AntAcemetagen369_FD_179855 | JGI IMG/M metagenome (GOLD analysis project Ga0222651, IMG submission 179855) | Saline water microbial communities from Ace Lake, Antarctica - #369 | ecosystem: Environmental > Aquatic > Non-marine Saline and Alkaline > Saline | place: Antarctica: Ace Lake...
CATTGATTTTTTTTTGAGCAGCTCTTTTTTCTTCAAATTCCAAGTCGACCTTACTGAGGATTTCACCACAATGCTCACAGGTATCCCTTAAATTTTGGTTCCATTTAGACCACTAACCACAATTTGGGCATTTTTTTTCTCCCATAACAGCAAAAATACCTAAATATACAAACTATGCCAACTCGTCTTATGCTTCATGGCAATATTCCCCGTACATATTTTCTATATTTGTAGCTTAATCAAAAATGCCCATATGAAGCTCTTTCCAAATACAGTCAATGCAGTTGTCAAAGCATTGGAGGAAATATTTGACAATAATCGCTATGCTGACAAAGTAATCGAGAAGGTTTTACGATCAAATCCCAAGTGGGGTGCAAGGGACAGGGCATTTATTGCTGAAAGTGTCTATGAGATCGTCCGCTGGAAAAGGTTGATTGAAAAACTAAGCCCTGCACATGATTACTACCTTTGGTTCGGTACGTATTGGGTATTGCAAGACAGGACATTACCTGACTGGAGGGAGTTTAAAGGAATTAATGGTGAGAAAATCAGGCAACACCGAGGAAAAATTTCCGACCGAGCGGTTTTGCAATCCATTCCGGATTGGATGGATGAAATGGGCTCATCTCAGTTAGGGGAAAAATGGGATGCTGAATTAAACAGCCTTAACGAACAGGCGCAGGTGGTCTTGCGTGCAAATACCCTGAAAACTGCCAGAACCGATTTGAAAATCAAACTGGAAGAGTTGGAGATCAAAGCTTATATCCCGAGAGAATATCCTGATGCATTGGTGCTACTAAAGCGTAAAAATGTTTTTAGAACACCACTCTTTAAGGAAGGCCTATTTGAAGTCCAGGATGCTTCTTCCCAAATGGTAGCTGCTGCCTTGGAGGTAGAGCCTGGCATGAGGGTAATTGATGCCTGTGCTGGTGCAGGAGGGAAAGCTTTGCATCTGGCGGCATTGATGCAGAATAAAGGCAGAATATTGGCGATGGACACCGAAGGATGGAAGCTGCAAAATGCCAAATTAAGGGCCAGAAGAGCAGGCATTTCAATCTTGGAGACCAAACCCATAGAAAGTAACAAAACAATCAAACGCCTCCACGAAAGTGCTGACAGGCTTTTATTAGATGTTCCTTGTTCCGGATTAGGCGTTTTGAAAAGAAACCCGGATACAAAATGGAAACTTAGCGAGGCTTCCATAGCCAAAGTCCAAGAGCTCCAGAAAGAGATATTATCTCAATACCCTTCGATGCTTAAGCCAGGAGGAATATTGGTCTATGCAACATGCAGTATTCTTCCCTCTGAAAATCACAAGCAAATTGAGGCTTTCCTTGAAAGTGCGGAGGGACAAAAGTTCGAACTTTTGGAAGAAACACAGGTGCTCTCACATGAAAGTGGATTTGATGGATTTTATATTGCTAAATTGAAAAAGAAGCAATGAGGGATTGGTTGCTGGGATTCAGTAGTTTAGCTATTGTATTATTTTCTTGCCAAAGTAAGGAGGAACATCCTAGAATAAAAAAAATATTAGTGATAGGCAATAGTATTACTATCCATCCACCAGATCCTTCCATCGGTTGGAATGCTGCGTGGGGAATGGCTGCTACTGGTCCAAACCGAGACTTTTTCTCTTTGCTGAAAGACAGCTTACAGTATCATTTTCCACAATTGGAAATGATCAGGGAAAATGTCTACCCTTTTGAAAGGCAATTTGAAACGCTAGACTTTGAGCAATACGATTACCTCAAGGAATTTGAAGCAGACATAATAATTATCAGATTAGGCGAAAACATACCTGAAAATAAACTTTTGGAATGGAATTTATCTGAGGCCCTTCAGGATTTTGCAACGTACCTCGGCACAGCAGATACTAAATTTATTATTACCACTACCTTTTGGCCTAGATCCCTTGTGAACGAACAATTGCTTCATGCAGCCAGTATAAACCTTTGGGAGGTAGTTGACATCGGTGCGTTGGGAGAGGATCCTGCTTACATGGCTATTGGCCAATTTGAAAACCATGGGGTAGCTGCCCATCCAAATGATCTTGGTATGTATGCGATAAGTAAGGCTTTATCAACTGCTCTATTGGCCTTAGAGTTATAGCCGCTCTCCAAAGATTATTCCTTGAAATGGAGTCATTTTTAATTATTTTAACTTTTTTTTTCAGCAAAGTATTGATTCGCATCTTAAAAAGATTGTATCTTTGACGTGCAAATAGGGTTACTAACCATTTGCCATGAATCCAAACACAGATAAATTTCTCTTTGAAGCACTAACATACGATGATGTGCTTTTAGTACCAGGATATTCCGAAGTACTCCCCCGCGATACAGTTACTTCTACGCAACTTACCAGAAACATACAATTGGAGATTCCATTGGTTTCTGCTGCTATGGACACCGTTACGGAAACTGATTTGGCCATTGCCATTGCCTTAGAAGGCGGGCTTGGGTTTATTCACAAAAACATGTCCATTGAAAAGCAGGCCGCACAGGTTCGCAAGGTCAAAAGGTCCCAAAGTGGGATGATACTGGATCCGATTACATTAGACATCAATGCTAAGGTAAAAGATGCGGTAGCCATAATGATTGAATTTAATATTGGTGGCATTCCAGTAGTGGATGAGAATCGCTTTCTTAAAGGGATCATTACCAATAGGGATCTCCGTTTCATTAAGGACCTAAGTCGACCTATCAAGGAAATCATGACCATGGAGCATCTAATCACTGCAAAAGCTGGGATTACGCTGGAAGAAGCAGAAGAGGTCCTGCAGGAATACAAAATTGAAAAATTACCAATCATAGATGAGGACTATAAGCTAACGGGCTTGATTACTTATAAGGACATTCTTAAGCGAAGAGATAAGCCGCATGCCTGTAAAGATGAATTTGGTCGCTTGCGTGTAGGTGCTGCTGTAGGCGTTACCGCAGATATCGAGGAGCGAGTAGAAGCATTGGTGAAGGCAGGAGTGGATGTAGTAAGTATAGACACTGCTCATGGTCATTCTAAAGGGGTCATCGAAACCTGTAAGAAAATCAAAGCTCTTTTTCCTAAGCTTGAGGTTATCGTAGGAAATATTGCAACTGCTGAAGCAGCAATAGCTTTAGCGGACGCAGGAGCGGATGCAGTAAAAGTGGGAGTTGGTCCAGGAAGTATCTGTACAACCAGGGTGATCGCCGGAGTTGGGATGCCCCAGTTATCTGCTGTTATGGAGTGTTCAAATGCCCTTAAGGGAAGGAATGTACCAGTGATAGCAGACGGCGGTATAAGGTATTCAGGAGACGTGGTGAAGGCCTTGGCAGCTGGGGCAGGATCTGTTATGATTGGATCAATCCTGGCAGGCACAGAAGAGGCTCCTGGAGAGATCATTATTTTTGAAGGTAGGAAATTCAAATCTTACCGAGGAATGGGATCCCTTGAGGCCATGGAATCTGGATCTAAAGATCGTTATTTTCAGGATGCAGAAGAAAATGTAAAAAAACTGGTTCCAGAAGGTATTGTAGGAAAAGTTGCTTTTAAAGGCTTGGTATCAGAAGTTCTTTACCAGTTGGTAGGTGGTTTGCAGGCAGGTATGGGATATTGTGGAACAGCTACAATTGATGACCTTAGAGAAAAAAGTAAATTTGTCAAAATCACAACTGCTGGTGTGAGAGAATCACACCCTCACGATATAAGTATAACAAAAGAAGCTCCCAATTATAGTGCTAAAATGTAGTCTTAAATAGGGGTGTAAACTTGAGTTTGCTTTACCAGTCCTTGATATTTGGGAATAAAAAAAGCCAACGGAAATATTTCCGCTGGCTTTTACTATTTATAGTTTCATAGATTATGCTTAGTCCATTCCTAGAAATTCCACATCAAAAACCAATACCGAATTAGCAGGTATTCCTGGCACATTTTCACTGTCCTGGTACCCATAAGGTGAAGGAATAATAATGGTCGCTTTGGCTCCGCTTCTCAGTCTTTGGAAACCCAGAGTAAATCCCTGAATAGCACCGCCTTGAGCTGCACTCCGTCCGAGAAAAAAGTTGAAGATATTGTATTTTCTTCCCTCATCATAGATGTCATTGGCAATGGCCACATCTTCCAGGTTAGAATCAAAAACGGAACCATCTAACAAAGAACCAGAATAATTGGTATATATCACATTATCTGATATCGGTCTGGACCCATCTCCTTCCTCCTCCACAATGATTACCACTCCCGAAGGATCGTGTATGCGATAAAGACTATCGTATTGGGCAGTTTTTAAGTGCTCGCCTATTTTTTCTCTGTCTATGGCAAGATTACTTTCGCTATCGTAGGTAGGACCTCCAAAACCACTCAGTTGATCGTCACAGGAAAATCCCATGAAAGCCACAAAAACAACAACAATTATTTGTCTAAAACTCATCCTTTAATTATTCATGTGATTAAGGCTCGATTGGCCGATTTTCGGTCAGGTCTAACTCAAATACCAATACGGAATTTGCTGGAATTGGGCCTTGACCCTGACTTCCATATCCATAAGCTGAAGGGATTAGTGCGGTAACTTTCTCCCCTTCTTTCATGCGAGACAATGACCAATGCCATCCTTGGATGACACTAGAAATACCTTGAATGATATCATATGGCTCATAAGTACGGGTTTCGTTGAATACATCGTTATCTCTGGCCGTTTGCTCAATGGAAGTGTCAAAAACAGTCCCGTCTAATAACATACCGGTGTAATCCACTGCCAGCGTGTCTCCGACTTGTGCCAATTCACCTTCTTCAACTACTTCAGTAAACAATAAAACAATACCAGTTTCTCCAACGGTTTCCTTTTTCTTATATTCTGTAGGGAAGTTTTGGACGTAAGTTTCAATTTTTTTGAGATCCTGCTCAAAAATTACATCTACGTTCTCATCGTCAGAGATACAGGACCCCAAGAAGGCCACTAGGGGCAATAAAGCCCAAAATTTAATGTTTCTTTTCATGGTAGGTATTTAATAATTGTTACTCAGCAGTTAATCAAAGTTTACTGCTTCTTTACTTCAGTCACTTCCACATCAAATATTAAAATAGAATTGGCCAAAATCACTTCACCTCTCTGACTAGGCCCATAGGCTAGCGGAGAAGGAATCAATAATTTTGCATTTGAACCCTTTTTTAACAACTGAAGACCTTCATCCCAACCAGGAATAACCATGCCTTGGCCTACACTGAATGTAAATGGTTCGTAGGGTCTTCCTTCGTTGAATGTTCCAGATTCTTTTGCTTTACTCTCAATGCTTGTATCGAATACAGTGCCATCTAAAACGTATCCTGTATAATTAACAGAGATTTCGTCGCCTTGTTCTATTTGTGCACCAGAACCCTCTTCTTCTATGACGTAGTATACTCCTGATTCTGTCTTGTCGGCCTTCAAATTATTTTCAGAAATATAACTTTCAATGGACTTAATGTCTTCAGTCAACTGAACTGTAGCGTCTTCAGCTTGTTTTTTCTGGTTTTCAGCAGCAAGGTCATTGAAATAATCCTGAAAAACCTCTTCTTCCAGAACGTTTATTACACCGATGCTGATGGTAACATTTTCATCATTTTTCATAAAGGGAGGAACACCTTCAGGAGTAAAGATTTTTTCAGCGGTGGAAGTAATAACAATACTATCACCGTTATTTAGGTTAAGAAATATTTCATCTACACCAGTTCTTGCAGTAGCCGTATCCAAATGCTGCAGATAGGGAGGCATTGGTTGGTCGTAACTGGAAATGAATAATGAGTCACTGCCCGTTTTAGCAGTAAAATGATACACGACAAATTCTCCGTCTTTGGTGTCTTTGTCACCTTTTGAAACATAACGGTATTCTATGCCGTCGGTAGTAGTTTGTGTCTTCTCACAAGAATATAAGAGTGAGCTAGATGCCAACATCAGGGCGCCAAGAACTAAATTATTGATTTTTTTCATCGACTAATTCTAATTGATTAAATAAGATTTGTTTGTTTTCTTTTATTAATTCTTTAAACCTTTCAATAGTTTCTTCCAAAGGTACATTAGATATTCCACCCGATGCATTCTTATGGCCTCCACCATTGAAGTACTTGGCAGCAAATTTATTTACTGATACATCCTCTGCGGATCGAAAAGAGATTTTAACACCATCTTTCCTCTCAGTAAATAAGGCTGCAATTTTAATTCCATCCAAAGAAAGCGCATAATTTACAAGTCCTTCAGTATCACCTGTTTGTGATTGGTATTTCCTTAAGTCTTTTTTACTTATAGAAAAAAATGCAGTATTAAGCTCAGGTAAAATTGTCAACCTTCTTGTAAGGGCAAAGCCTAGGAATTTCAGCCTGTTAATTGAATAAGTGTCATAAATTAACCTGGCTATCTTGGAGTTATCAGCTCCAAGATCAATTAATTCAGCCGTAACTAAATGAACATTTTTGGTGGTATTAGGATGTCTAAAACCTCCTGTATCCGTTATTATACCGGAATAAAGGCATTCAGCAATGTCTTTATCGATCAGATCCCTATCGCCCACTTTCACCATCAAGTCATACAATAACTCACAGGTAGCAGCCGCATCAGTACTGCAAAAACTGAAGTCAGCGAAATCCTCGGGTTCCTGATGATGGTCAATATTGACCATAAAAGCTTTGGATTGACGTACTGCTCCTTCCATTTTTTGCAGTCGGTTAAGACAGGAGAAGTCTAGACAGAATATAATTTCTGCATCAGCAATCAATTTTTCAGCTTTTTCAACTTGTTTAGGATCTTCATAATTAATCACTTCATCATTTCCTTTCATCCAATGAAGGAATACGGGATAATCTGACGGCGTTATCACATTTACCTGATGATCTTTCTTTTTTAAATAGCCTGCTAAAGCTAAAGAAGATCCAAGTGCATCTGCGTCAGGTTTATGATGGGTGGTGATTACGATCTTTTTGGACGAAGCTGAAGAAATCTGTTCTTTAAATAGATCTAAATTCTGCATGTGTAATAATTGAGTACCGTATTTAAAAAACACAGGTTGCAAAGTTCCATATAATTTTCTGAAATTCCCAATTCCAATTTTATTGAAATATAGACTTTATTTATTATCTCCTTTTAACTTTCGGACTTTAACTTAAAAGGATTAATTTTACACCCTTAACTAATAATTCTAATAAAACTTTATGGCTACCAATAGAACGTTCACCATGATCAAGCCTGATGCATTCAGTGCAGGGAATTCAGGAGCAATCTTGAAAATGATCGAAGAGGCAGGTTTCAAAATTATTGCATTGAAAACCACCAAGCTAGATGAAAAGCTGGCTGGAAATTTTTACAAAGTACATAAGGAAAGACCCTTTTACAATGCTTTATGCAAGTATATGTCTTCAGGACCTATAATCGCTGTAATCCTTGAAAAGGAAAATGCCATCGTAGATTTCAGAAAACTGATCGGTGCCACTAACCCTGATACTGCGGAAGATGGGACAATTAGAAAGTTATATGCTACATCAATTGAAGCCAATGCTGTGCATGGTTCCGACTCAGATGAAAATGCTGAAATTGAAGGAAGCTTCTTTTTTAATGCTTTCGAAGAAATAAACTAACCATTTTCTATCCCTCTTCTAAATTCAGAGGGATAGAAAAATTTAGCATTTTTTAACATTTCATTTTATTCATCAGGTACAACCGTTTGGTTTTTAGGGAAAATTTTAAATTTTTGATCAAAAAACCTGATGCGTATATAGGCAAAAATTTATCCTCAAGCCCTTTTATTGGCACCTCCTTTTACCCAAAAGCAAAGTGCCAGAAAATCAAAGATTTCTGGATAATGATGGCATTCAACCTTTTATCTGGACTGCAGGTGTATACAATGGACTGAGTAGGTATCAATAGGCAGGGAAGGAACCGCCTGACTTAGACTTTTCCAAACAAGTCAAAGGCCTACCAAAAACTACTTAATGCCACACCAATCTCTGAAGATAAGGGTCATGCCGGAGTAATGGTGTTGGCTACCTTCTACCCATCTCATTAATATTACTTCATTTCTTTACCTTTCTTAAAAAAGACATGCTTAACCCATCTTGGTAGAAAAATTGCTCCAAGAAGTAGGTAAGGGTAATAGGAGAACATCCTCCAAAGAATACTTGTAACGAAGGTGTAGCCTGTTAGAAATTCATTAAAAAACTGAGTAAAGAAGAACTCAGCTGTTCCACTACTACCAGGGGTTGGACTGATCATCATAACGATCCACATAATAATCTGTCGTGCAAAGATCACCACATGTTCAAATACTGAAAGCGTTTCAAAAGCCGAAATCAGGGCATTGAGCATTAAGTACCTTGAGGACCAAATAAAAACAGTGGTTAGGACAATAATAAACCAATACCGTGCATTTTTACCTTTAAGTTCTTTGCTTGCTTCTATAATTTGGTCACCATAATTATTGGCCTGATATTTCCATTTTTTCAACCATTTGATAGAAAATAATTTGAGCATTATCCATTTAAATACCCTGGGACGGTAAAACAATGCCAAAGCCATAAGTACTGAATACAATGTATATAACGAATAACTACCCCAAAAAAGGTATTCCAGACTAGATCCTAACCTCACTTCAAGGACTCTGCTTTCAGGGAAAATGTAGCCTTGAGCGAGATACAATATGATAGGAGCCCCTATTACAAAAAACAAATTATCCATGATGGCTGTCAACATGGTAAATGCCAATGCTTTTCCCAAAGGTATCCCTTCTTTATTCAATATAAATACCGCTACCGCCGTGCCTCCCACAATGGAGGGAGTGACAGCAGAGGCAAATTCCCATAATATGATCACGTAGATCGCTCTAGACCAGGTAAGGTGCTGATTCGTTATTTCCCTGATGCGAAACACATAACCGGCATCTCTTAAAAATATAAAAATTAGCGCAACTAAAATAGACCAAAGAGAAGCATCAAAAATGCCATTTAACGTTTGCGCATTTACAGTCGGGTCCATGTAAAACATCGCAAATACTATTCCGATCCCTATCAATACAGGAACCCAAACCTTATTTGGATTTAAGGTTTTAAAAATTTCCCTATTGTCTAATTTCATAAGTTTTCTACAGGTATAGCTTTTAATCGTTCTACCCAAAAGTTGTTAAAACCCTCTCCGATCTTTATTGTGACCATGGTAAGCTGAAGGAGCTCCAAAATGGCCAAAAAAGTATAGATGATAAAGATTTTATCGGGGTTGATGACAATAAAGTCTGAGAATGGGATTCTGGGATTTTCGTCCAGGCGGTCTAAGACCAACGTTTTTTGTTGCTCTATGGAATATGGATATTGGATGACCGTATGTTTTGTGTCATCCTTGTAATGTTCATATTTTGTCAATACTTTTTGATAAACCTTCAGCAATCGGTAAAGGTCAAGATCCTGAAGTTCGGCGTCTACCTTGTCTATTTGATTGATCTGCCGAAGCTCTTGCACAACATTCCCTCTGGCAAATTTGGACATCCTATCGCCCTCCATACTGGAGAGTTCACCTACAACAGATTTGTATTTTTTATATTCCAACAAATGCCTAATTAGATCTTCCCGTGGATCTACCTCTTCGCCATCTTCATTGAATTCAGGTCTTGGGAGCAGCATTTTTGACTTGACTTTCATAAGGGTGGCTGCAAAGAGAATAAATTCACTTGCCACCTCTATTTCCATTTTTTCTAAATGGTGGATATAGTCCAGAAAATCATGGGTAATTTTAGAAATAGGAATATCATAAATTTCCAGTTCATCACGTTCTATGAAAAACAGCATAAGGTCAAATGGCCCCTCAAATAAAGGTAATTTGATTTCAAAACTCACTGTATAAGATTATTTTTTGTTATTTTTGTATTTCTTATTGTGTTCAAAGATATCACATATCTGGTTAAATCAATAGGCATGTCGATAATTTCCATAAAGCCATTGAGGCCTGAATATTTATTGGTAATATTAAACATTATAACCTTTAGAAAGGTTGTAGACTTTTACACAGAAGATTAGCTTATGCAAATAGAACCTGGAGAATTACTTCGAGGAATCCATCATCCAGAGGACCTTAAAAACCTCAGTAAAGACCATTTGGTTCAAATCTGTGATGAACTTAGACAGTTTATTATTGACCATGTTTCAGTATATGGAGGTCATTTTGGAGCTGGTTTAGGCGTTGTGGAATTGACAGTTGCTTTGCACTATGTTCTCAATACTCCTGACGATCAATTGATTTGGGATGTGGGGCACCAGGCATATGGTCATAAAATCCTTACTGGCCGTAGAAACGACTTCCACACCAACAGGTTATACAAAGGGTTGTCGGGATTTCCAAAAAGAAAAGAAAGTCCTTTTGATGCTTTTGGGGTAGGACACGCCAGCACTTCCATTTCCGCCGCACTTGGAATGGCCATGGCTTCTAAATACAAAGGAGAAAAACATAGACAACATGTTGCTGTGATAGGTGATGGTGCAATGACTGGTGGGATGGCCTTTGAGGCCATGAATCATGCAGGGGTTACAGATTGTAATTTGCTGATTATTCTCAATGACAATTGCATGTCCATAGATCCGAATGTGGGTGCCCTTAAAGATTACCTTACTGATATTACTACCTCACACACCTACAATAAGGTCAAATATGAAGTTTGGAATCTCCTTGGTAAAATTAGCAAATTTGGTTTTAGTGCTCAGGATGTAGTTTCTAAGGTAGAAGGAGCGATTAAATCGGCAATGCTAAAACAAAGCAACCTGTTCGAATCCTTAAATTTACGCTATTTTGGCCCTGTAGATGGCCATGATGTGAATCACCTCGTAGAGGTGCTCAATGACCTTAAAGATATCCCAGGACCAAAAATCCTTCACTGCATAACAGTAAAAGGAAAAGGATTTGCTCCAGCAGAAAAAGACCAAACGAAATGGCATGCGCCAGGTAAATTTGATAAAATAACTGGAGAGATAGCTAAAAAAATACCTACCAGTCCACAAGCCCCCAAGTACCAGGATGTTTTTGGTCATACCCTTGTGGAATTGGCTGAGAAAAACAAAAATATCGTTGGGGTTACTCCTGCTATGCCGTCAGGATCTTCTATGAATATAATGATGAAGGCATTCCCTGACAGGTCATATGACGTTGGAATTGCTGAACAACATGCCGTTACTTTCTCGGCTGGTTTGGCTACTCAAGGCTTGGTTCCTTTCTGTAACATATACAGTACCTTTATGCAGAGAGCTTATGATCAGGTGATTCATGATGTTTGTCTGCAAGACCTACCAGTTGTTTTCTGTTTGGACCGGGCAGGATTTGCCGGTGCAGATGGTCCAACCCACCATGGCGCTTATGATTTGGCTTTTCTTCGTTGTGTGCCCAACCTTGTGGTAAGTGCGCCGATGAACGAGGAGGAGTTGAGGAACCTGATGTTCTCAGGTTCTGAACACCAAGCACCTTATGCCATCAGGTACCCAAGAGGTCAAGGTGTAATGCCTGACTGGAGAAAACCATTTAGAAAAATACCAACAGGACAAGGAAGAATAATCACTGAAGGAAAAGATATTGCCATTTTGAGTATCGGACATATAGGCAATTATGTTCTTGATAATAGTGAAAAGTTTAAGGAACTGGGATTCAGTATCGCACATTATGACATGCGATTTGTCAAACCGCTTGACGAATCTCTGCTCCATGAAGTTTTTGGTAAATTTGACAATGTAATCACTTTAGAGGATGGCTGCTTGATGGGAGGGTTTGGAAGTGCCGTGCTTGAATGGATGATGGATCATGATTACTATTCCAGGGTGAAGCGCCTAGGAATTCCTGATGAAGTAATAGAACATGGAGAGCAAGAGGAATTGCATCATGAGTGTGGTTTCGATGCGTCAGGAATCTTACAAACGGTAAAAGATATGATGGACCTTAAAGTTTCTGATAAAATCAATATATAAATAATATTTGGAGACTTTATAGTTTGGAAATCGAATAGATTTCCTTTATTAATTTTTTTATATTTGATAATCTTATTGATTAGCAGAAATAATAATTTTAACCCTTCTACTGTTATGTCTCAAATACTCAATCCCAGAAGAGATTTTTTGAAAAAGGCGACAACTGCATCTGTGGCGTTGTCTTTGAATCAGACATCCTTCTCAAGTACGCCTAGAAAGAAAAAAAATAAACTGCCAAAATGGAGGGGGTTCAACTTACTGGATTTCTTTAATCCTGTACCGGAGAATGGGCGAAAAACCAAACCTGAATATTTTAAATACATGTCGGAATGGGGCTTTGATTTTGTCCGAATTCCTATTTCCTATCCAAGTTATTTGGATTTTGACCGCAGCAAACCCATTCGGCCTGATGAGGTGATGCAGTTCAACAATAGGGTTCTTGATGAAATTGATAAAATTATAGATAACTGCCACAATCAAAAATTACATGTCAGTTTGAATTTACACAGGGCACCAGGTTTCTGCATCAATGCGGGTTTCAAAGAGCCCTACAATTTATGGGAGGACGAAGAAGCCTTAGCCGCCTTTTGTGCACATTGGGAGATGTGGTCTAAGCGGTATAAAAATATTTCTTCCAAAAAATTGAGTTTTGATCTGGTAAATGAACCTTTTAAAAGGTTTGACCCTAACGATCAACACTCTCCAGGCGGGCCAGTACCTATAAATGAATACAGAAAGGTGGCTGAAGCGGCCTTGGAAACGATCAAAGGGGTCAACAAAAAGCGTCTGGTCATTGCAGATGGAAATGGTGGAGGCGGCATAGCCATTCCTGAATTTGCGGATCTTGATTTACATCAAAGTTGTAGAGGTTATTTCCCCATGCATATTTCCCATCACAAAGCTTCATGGGCTTTTAAAGATCCAGAAAGCCTGCCCACACCGAGTTGGCCTGGCATGCACAATGATCGCTATTTTGGAAAGGAAGATTTGGAAAAGCATTATGCGCCATGGATTGCACTACTGGAGCAGGGGGTCGGCGTTCATTGCGGAGAATTGGGCTGTTATAATAAAACGCCTCATGAGGTCTTCTTATCCTGGTTTGATGATATTTTAGAGATACTTGACGACAATGGTATAGGGTTTGGTCTGTGGGAATTTTCGGGCACCTTTGGTGTGCTCAACTCGGGTAGAACAGACATCGCCTATGAAGATTGGTATGGCGAAAAATTAGATAGAAAACTATTGAACCTTTTGATGAAGAATGCTTGATATTTCATTTTGGAAAGAAGGATCTGGCAAACCTCTAGTTTTGTTACCCGGGTTTTGCGAAACAAAGGAAATGTGGAAAAACTTTGTTCATCCCCTTTTGGACACCTACGAAATTTGGTGTCCGGATTTACCTGGTTTAGGAAACAGTCCAGCGACTACTGATCGATTTTCTCTTGTAGATACTGGCGAATATTTGGCCGATTGGATGTTAGCCAATAATATCGGTAATGCTGTTTTAATAGGGCATTCCTTGGGCGGATATCTGGCTTTAGAAATGACCCGTTTTCAGAAACTTGACCTGAGTGGTCTGGGATTGTTTCATTCCACTGCATTTGCGGACAGTAAAGACAAAATAATCAACCGGAACAAAACCCTAGATTTTGTAAATAAACATGGAGTAAATACCTTTATCCAATCTTCATTGCCCCTACTTTTTAGGAAAGAAAACAGGGAAAGGTGCAAGGTGGACATTGCCTCTCTGATTCATTATGCCAGCCAGTTACCTTTGGCAAATGTTATTGCTTATTTACATGCGATGAGGGACCGTAAGAACCATATGAAAACACTTGCGGAATTTCAAAAGCCTACTTTGATGATTTGTGGAAATGAAGATACTGCCGTACCGATAGCAGACAGTCTCAACCATAAAAATGCAGTAGACCAATTCTATCAATTGTCAAATTGTGGACACATGGGGATGTTTGAACAAACGCAACAAACCCAAAAAGCTATTCGTACTTTTATGGAAAGTCTACCTACTTAATAGGTAGCCCTGCCCCCAGATAAGTCAAATATAAAACCTGTATTAAAGCTTGCTTCCTCGGATAGAATCCAACTTGCAATGGATGCTGCCTCATCCACAGTACCCAGACGTTGCATTGGGATTTTTGATGCCATATACTCCAATTGGGCGGGATCGGTATCCTTATTCATTGCCGTCAGAATGACTGCTGGTGCCAGTCCATTAACTGTAATTCCAGAAGTAGCATATTCTTTCCCTAAGGCTTTTACCAAGCCAATTACTCCTGCTTTGGTGCTGGAGTACCCTACCATGTTGGGATTACCTTCTTTACCAGCTATGGAGGCAATTAGGAGAATTCTACCGTACTGTGCTTTTTCCATGTGCTTAAGGGCATACTTAGCAGTCAAGAAAGAACCTCTTAAATTTACGCTGTAAATCTTATCAAAGTCCTCTGTTGAATAATCGGTTATTTTTATTTGTGTGGGCCCCACTATTCCAGCAGAATTGACCATGATGTCAAGTTTGCCAAAATGACTTATTGTTTCCTGATAGGCATTTTGTACAGCTTCTTCATTTGAAATATCTACGACAAAGGCTTTAACCGGAAGGCCTTTTTTTTGCCATTCACTTTCTAAGGCTATCAGCTTTTCTTTGTTGAAGTCCCATAGGGCAACACTTGCGCCTTCATCTGCTAGCTTTTTGGCTATGCCTTTCCCAATTCCGTCTGCAGCTCCGGTTATTACTGCCACTCTGTTATTATATCTTGATTCAGTCATTGAAATGATTTTTGGGTTTTCTACCTCTAAAATTAAGAAAGTGCTGATAAATAGTGAACATTGTTGTCATAAATTTATAAAAATCTAATCGTACAGTGTTTCAATTTTTGTCATTCTATGGCGGTATTTACAAAAATTAATTTTAAATTACTAAGGTAAGCATTCTGGTTATGTAGAAATTGCATCCTTTCGGAATAGGAAATCCGCTTTGTGGGGGGATTAAATTCCTTAAATCTCAAACAATGAGTAACTGAGGTTTTGTAAGGTCATGCTAAAATAGAAATAAAAGGAATGAACTTGTTTTGAAATAATCTTGTATTTATCACCTTTATACCTGACTTCATTTGTCACCATGGAAAAAAAGACAAGTTCTCCGTCCAAACAAAAAGTTATCAGTGAATGGGTTAATTCCTTCGGCGATTACCTCTATAGTTGGGCGTATCACAAAACCAGTAGCAATGAAACCGCCGAAGACTTGGTTCAGGAAGTATTTATGGCCGCCGTTAAAAATTATGAAAGATTTGAAGGAAGAAGTAGTCCCAAGACATGGTTATTAAAAATTTTAAACAATAAAATTATTGATCACTACCGAAAATCATCTAAGAAACAACCCAATCAGGATGATACTGCGTCTCAGTTTACCGATTCATTTTTTAACGGTGCGGATAATTGGAAGGCCAATGGACTGGAAGAAGCCTGGACAAAGGAAAGCCATTTGATTGACAACCCGGCTTTTAATGAGGTTATGGAGGTGTGTATTAAAGATCTCCCTACGAAATGGCGACTTGCAATTCTCTCAAAATATCTTCTGCAAAAAGAATCTGTGGAGATCTGTCAGGAACTAGAAATTACAGAGTCTAATTATTGGCAAGTGTTACATAGGACCAAGTTACTTCTTAAAAAATGCTTGGAAGTCAACTGGTTTGTAAAAAATAATTAATAGTGATGTTCTTGGAGAAAATAATGAATCAAATGCTTCTTTCTTGTAAGGAAGCTACTTTCTTAATAGAAAAAAAAATGGTTAGCCCGCTGACCTTTACAGAAAAGCTAAGACTTGGGATGCATTTAAAACTTTGTAAGGTTTGCAATGCCTATGAGAGCCAAAGTAAAACCATGAATAAAGCCTTGGAAAAATGGGTAAAAGAGGGTGCACTATCCAAAACGTTACCTTCAAAAATTAAATCAGATATCCTTCAAAAAATTAATCGCAAATAATTTTAACTTTTTTGTCAGGCTTTTAACCTGTTAACGTCTATTTGAATGATTATTCAGATGAACTCAATTTAAGAGTTGGGAAAAACTTATTTTCTTTTCATCTCGGCTCATTTTAAATAGTATCAAATAGACACATTATGGAATTAAGTACTTTTCAAAAGGGCTTGAACAAAGCCAACCCTTACGATTTTTCATCATTAAAGGCGGTCTTTCTTAATTGTACCCTAAAAAAATCCCCTGAAATTTCCAATACTGAGGGTTTGATAAAAATGAGTGAGGCCATTATGCATGCAAATGGCATTTCCACTGAAATAATTCGCCCCGTAGATCACCAGATAGCTTTCGGTGTATATCCGGACATGAAGGAGCATGGCTGGGAAAGGGATGATTGGCCTGCTATTCAGGAAAAAGTAATGGCGGCAGATATTTTGGTATTAGGAAGCCCTATTTGGCTGGGAGAAAAATCTTCCGTTGCGTCACTCGTCATAGAGAGATTGTATGGTTTTTCAGGAGTAATGAATAAAGAGGGTCAATACGCTTATTATGGAAAGGCCGGAGGTTGTCTGATTACTGGAAATGAAGATGGAATCAAACACTGCGCCATGAATATTTTATACAGTTTTCAGCATCTTGGCTATGTAATTCCTCCTCAAGCAGATGCTGGATGGATAGGTGAAGCGGGGCCTGGCCCATCTTATTTAGACAAAAGCTCCGGTGGTATTGAAAACGATTTCACCAATCGTAACACGACTTTTATGACGTGGAATTTAATGCATATGGCTCATATGCTCAATCAAAATGGGATACCCGCTTATGGAAACCAAAGAGACAAGTGGGATAACCGAGAAACCAAAGACCATCCCAATCCTGAATACAGATAATTAATCAAAATATGCTTTACCTAAGAGAAGGAAAAAGGGTTGGTAAAATAGTTATGTCCGGTATTGTACATTGTGATTTCCAAACCCTTCTCCCAAATTGATTCTATCACCTAATAGTAGGGCTATGGCCAATTCGCTTTCAATAGCCTACCTCAACTTAACTAAAATTAGTCTCAATATTAATTAAGCAAAACAACTTCAATGATTATGGGAAATCTACAATTACTTAAATTTTATCTATTCATTGCCTCCTTTTTTTTGGCAATCACTTGCGTGCATGCCCAGCAAACGTCTATTCCTAAAACAGATCAATATTTTGATTTGGCTTTGGGCATTGGAGAAAATAGTCAAACGACTTATTCCCTTTCATGGAATAAAAACTATGGATTATTTTCTTCTAAAAAATTAAGGTTAGGTTATGGCTTTCGTTTTTCAGGACTTAATGGCAAGAAGCTAAATTACATTACTGCTCCTGCTGATCTAACGGGTAATGACGCTACTATTGATTCCCTATTTTTGGGAAAGGCCAATACCATGGCATTGAATGCCATGATCAATATTCAGTACCAGTTTCATCCAAAATTCAAGGTTGGATTTAATATCGATGCCTTGGGGATTGGATTTGGTGGTGAAAAAAAAGCAAATTTTATCAGCTCCGAAAATACAGGACAGTTTCCTCAAAGCGTTTCTGCCAGTCCAACCTCATTTAATGTCCTTTTAGGGGGTGACAATGATATTGGTCAACTCAAATCAGAGTTTTATTTGGCTTATGCAGTGTCTCAAAAAACATGGCTTAGGGCTGGGCTTGACATGACATTTTCGGAATATAAAACTGAACAAGAGCTAAGCAATGAAAATGACAGGTTTAGAAATAAGCCCGTGTTGTTTTTTGTGGCCGTTTCTTACAATCCCTTTAAGTAAACATAATTATAACTTAAAACATCATGAAAACTTCCATTTTAATCCTCCTGTTTTATTGGGTATTGGCACCTGACGTAGTAGATCACTTGCCAGGTTTAGAGAACAAGCTAGAAGAATCCTATATTAAATTTAATGTTAGAAACCTTGGATTAAATGTGGAGGGATCCTTCAAATCTTTTAGCACCAAGGTGGAATACGATAAATCCCAGCCTGACAAAAGTAGCTTTTCGGCAGAAATTCAAACAAAATCCCTTGATACAGGGATTAATAAAAGGGACAGTCATTTAAAGCAGGAGGAATATTTTCATGTTGAAAAATACACAACCATTAAGTTTCAATCTACAAAAGTATCTGCTGTAGGTGATAATGGCCTTAAAGTGCTTGGAAACCTTACTATAAAAGGCAAGACGCTTCCTATAACCTTAGAGGTAGGGTTGACAGCCGCAGGTTCAGCAACACAATTTAAAATCAAAGGAGAACTCGACAGGAGAGATTATAAAGTGGGAGGAAGTAGCTGGATCATGTCGGACGATGTGTACCTGGATCTTCTTATTGTGAAATAATGCTATATCCACAAACTTAATCTTATGATAGGATAATTACTGGCACCATCCATTTTAACCCCGATTATTAATAGGGTTTGTCATAGCCTTTCCTGATCCTGATTTCATTACTTGTAAGAATAGCGATTGCCTATTTTGGCTTAAAAAATTAATAAAATAGTAAGTGTCCAATTATGTCAAATTACACATTATTACTATACTTTTATTAGCTATATTTTCAGAAGTGGGAGCCAGGCAAGCCAAAGAAGACAGTACTGTTTTTAAAGCTTTGCCACTGGCCTATTTCACTCCTGAAACGAGGATAGCGGTAGAGGCCTTTGCCTTTTACAGCTTTTATGCCAGGAATAGCCAGAGAAAGTCGAATTTGCGATTATTTATCACCTACACGCAAAATAGGCAATATTTGTTCATCTCTCCTTGGCAGGTTTATACCTCAGGTAGTCAATACTTCCTGAGTGGAAGTATTGACTACCGCAAATTCCCGGAATATTATTATGGATTGGGGAATGATACCAAGGAAGGTTCCCGGGCATTGTATGAATTTACAGCGCTTACTTTAAATAGCAAAAGCTATAAAAAATTGAAAAAAGACACCTATTTAGGTTTGGCACTTCAGGGCCAATGGATGCAACCGGAATTTTCAGACCCGGAACCTGTTTTTGAAGATATTGTTGCTGAAAATGGGCGAGGTGGATACAGCTATATTGGTTTTGGCCCCTCTATAATGTGGGATCAACGCGACCATATTCTATCTCCTTCATCAGGAAGTTTTATAGTATTTACCCCGCTTATTGGCCTAGGAAAAACGGCTGGCTCGGCTTTTAAATTTGGCATGGCCACCCTTGATATTAGGAATTATTTGCCGGTCGCTAAAAACATCACTTGGGCGAATCAGCTTTTGACTCAGGTGTCTTTTGGCAATGTTCCTTTTCGAGTTTTGCCTACCTTAGGTGGACCATTCTTCCACCGTGGATATTACCAAGGGAGATTTAGGGACAATCATTTGGCCTTTTTACAATCTGAATACAGGCAACATGTTATCGGAAGGTTTGGATTTGCTGTCTTTGGGTCAGCTGGAAGGGTTTACAGAACCTTAAGGGAAGATTTATTCAAACAAATACACCTTGCTGCCGGTGGAGGACTTAGGGTTAGGATAAGTAAAAAGGACAAGACAAATGTTAGACTGGATTACAGTTTTACTCCAGACTCACGAGGTTTTTATATTTACTTTGCAGAGGCTTTTTGAAAAATATGAGATATAAGAGTAACTTCTTCACCAAATTGACCCACTGGGAATATTGGCCTACCTGGCTGGTCTATTTGCCTGTTGTCTTTTTTTATTTATTACTTTCTTTACGTGCAAGATCCTTCTTTTTTTTCACCCTTGCCAATCCCGATATGGAAATGGGAGGCCTTTATAATTGTAGCAAAAACCGTCAGCTTAGTAAGCTTCCCGAAACTTTAAAGCCAAAAACGATCTTTCTTCAAACTGGTGCTTCCTGTGAATTTGCTAGTAAAGCGTTAAAAAGGAGTGGTATTAACTATCCCATTATCGCAAAACCTGACAGGGGGGAACGTGGCACAGCGGTCAAATTAATTAGTTGTACTGAGCAACTTGACTATTACTTACAGGAAAGTCAATCGGATGTCCTTTTGCAAGAGTTTATTCAAAGCTCCTTTGAAGCAGGGGTATTTTATTATAGGTTGCCCAGCGGGTGTTCAGGTAAAATTCCTTCCATTGTGTTAAAAGATTTTTTAACCGTTATTGGAGATGGAAAATCGAATCTTAAGGACTTGGTCAACGAAATTCCCAGAGGACGACTTGTTAGCAATGAATTGTTTAAAGATGGGCGGCTGAATCCAGAAGAAGTATTGGCTTTCGGTAAAGAAAAATTACTGGAACCCATCGGAAACCATAATAGAGGAACAAAATTTCTGGATGGGACATACCTTTCCAATCCTGAGCTTATTCAAGTCTTTGACAGGATAAGTCATCAATTGGGCTCCTTTTTTTATGGGCGTATAGACCTAAAAGCACCCTCATTGGAAGAATTTATCCAAGGAAAAGGGATCAAAATTTTGGAAATTAATGGTGTAAATGCGGAGCCTGCTCATATATATGATCCTAACGCAAAGTTATCTGATGGGATTCTAACGCTTTTGAAACATTGGAGCATTATTTATCAAATCAGCAGAGAAAATAAGAATCGATCCTTTTCACCTGTTTCAATAAAAGAAGCCTGGATCCATTACAGAAAATGGAAAAAAATAAAAAAGATTAGATGAAATTGTCAGGATGTCTGATATCTTACGTCTGATTTCATTAGAAGGAGGAATTTTTTATTTAATTCTTTCTTATGAATAATTATTTCAAAAAAAGAAATATGCAAGCTGAATGTAAACAGAACCTTAATCAACTTTTCTGCCTTTTGGAAAAGCTATCCATCGAGCAATACAATTTCAAATCTGAATTTTTGTCAGGAGCTTCTATTGGTCAACATATCCGGCATATCATTGAATTTTATATTTGTCTAAGTGAAGCCGCTTATTTAAAGCTGCCACAAATCAACTATGACAATAGAAAACGGGACCAGTCAATAGAGCATAAACCCGAAAGGGCGATAAATGTCATAAATAATTTAATTGCATTTTTGAATGAAGAAGAAGTTGTTGGGAAGGCTTCACTTGTGGCTAATTTTTCTCTAGAGGAAGATCAAGATAGTATTATTCCTTCCTCTTTTCGTAGAGAGTTGGCCTATTGTCTGGAACATAGTATACATCACCAGGCATTGATCAAAATTTCATTGCTCGACCAAGGGTTGGCGCATCTTATAGAAGAGAATTTTGGTGTGGCACCATCTACCATAAAGGCACGACTTGAGAAAGAAGTCAAACAGTAGCTTTACTACAGGTGTTAACAAGCAACCTTTATTCATTTAAGAACCAATTGTAATCTTTGTAACTAATTTTTGCGCCTTTGTTTAGTGGCTTAGTAGCGTATTGGTTTATAAAATTCACTAAACTTCCATTCTTTGTAAAGTCGGATGAGAACCATGAAAATAGGCTGGATAGCGCTGCATGATTACCTGCTAAAATATTGTAGTTGGGATTATTAATAAATGAGCGCGCGGCTTGTTCCAATTCAGCTTCCAAATTTTTAGCCGAATAGGCCCGATTCCATAATCTTGGACAGGAGATTGATGCACAATTGATGGCGAAATGAATTCTTGGCTCTTCAAATTCTTTCCTCAGTATTTTGTGCTCTATTTCATCTAGACTTGCTGGCTTGCCCCCGATGTTGAAAAATTCCAAATGCCAGACGGTGTTAACCATTGGAATGCTTAATTTGGGACTAATGTCCCTAATACTCTCTACTGGATAATGGTTGATGATCAATTTAATTGTATAAGCATTGTAAGCATTGATCCAGTAAGCGAGTTGTTCAGCATCGGACCAGGTATTTCTATCTGGCGCATTATTGCTTAGGAGCTTTAAATAGGCATCTAGTTTGTCCCCATCTGCTATAAATCCTTTATAGTCTACCATTCCTTGGTCAGATACATGCATCCTCAGCAGGGCATCAAAGGAAGAGTGACTGGGTGGGATAGTCCCTTCCTGACCCAGATTTGAACTTCCGCAACAAAGGGTTATCAAAAAAATACTGAAGTAAATGAATAGGTTTGTCATTTATAAATGTGGTATCAATGGATAAGTTGAGTTGAAAGTTGGATTAAGTCCTCGGCGATTAAATTGTTTTTTGGGGAAAGAGGATAAATGAATTTTCCGGGTCTCTGAATAAAAGCTGTTTGCAAGCCTGCTTTAGCCGCTCCAACGACATCCCATGGATGGGCTGCCACCATCATTGCTTTGTCTGAAGAGATCTCCATTCTATCCAACACATGCTTGTAAGTTGCAGGATGTGGTTTAAATTTCCCCACACTTTGAATGCTGAAAACACGCTCGAAAAAGGGATTGATTCCTGCTGAATTCAACTGCTCATTCACTACCTCCAGGGTGCCATTGCTAAGTGCAACTATTAAAAAACCAGAATTTTTTAATCGCTGAAGACCTTCTGCTACATCTGGGTGAGGCGATAGGCACTTTAATTTGTTTATGATTGCTTGTCTCGTTTCAATTTTAAACTCTTTGTCATAACTCTTTGCAGTCATCTCCAGGCAAGCATCTGCGATCAGAGAAAAATCATCAATACCACCAGATACCGTTTCTACCAAAGAATAATGCAACAAGGATTGGAACCATTTATCAGCTGCATTAGGATCCCCTATTGCTTGATTAATGGCATTTGCTATTGATTTTGTATCGAGAAGGGTTTCATTTACATCAAATATTAATAATTGTGGTGAGGAAGACATAATTTTCTGATTTAGACGGGAGGCTTTAAATTCTGGAATACGAGTATTAGAGGGATAGTCAATACACTTTTTCACCTTTATTTAGCCAGATTCCCCACATTTTATTGTAGGTGTGGACTTTATTGGTTGGGATGCTGTCTAAGTGAAATACAGGATTGTTTTCGTTTACCCAATGGAAAATTCCTCCATAAAGATTATAAACTTCACTGTAGCCACTTTGTTTTAATTTTTTTCCTATTTCCTGACTTCTGGCACCTATAGAGCAGTAAACAACTATGGGTTGATTCTTAGGGATGTCTTTTACCGCAGACATGTCAAAGCTTTCATAGCCTACCCATTGTGCACCTTTTAAATGGCTTACATTGAATTCAGTTTTCTCACGGGTATCCAATAAAATGGCATTATTGATCAAATCTTTTTGGTCTGGGTACACCAAAGCAAGGTCTTTGTCATAAGTGCTTCTTAATAATGCTTTATAAGGTAGGCTTTGCCCGTAGCTTACCTGTCCAATAAGGATAGAAGTAAAAAACCAAAAGGAAAGAAGGTATAACACTTTCATGGTTTTAGAACAAAATTTCAGCTCTAATAATTTCTAAAACCGTAAATTAACTTTAGGTATTACCTATTTTCTCAAAGTTTACCAACCCACGTAGTCAGGTGCTGCTATGCCATTTAACCGAAGGTAAACCAAACATTGGGCACGGTGATGTACCTGATGCCCGCGTAGTAAATAAAAAATATTTTCCTTGGTCATATTTTCATTCCCAAAGACAATTCTCTCGTCTAATTGCCTTTTCTCTGTTTTTTTTATTAATTCGAGCACATAGCTGTTGGCCGTGTCAAGAATCTCAATTATCGAATTCTTGTCCAAAGATTGCCTGTCTTCCTTTGTATAAAAAGACTTCTTTTCCCCATTGATGATTGTGGTAAGGTAGCTGATATTATTTACGATGTGTAATAACTGATCCCCAAAGGACATTGCTTCTGGGGTTGATTGATAATCGTATAAGTTGGCAGGCATGGCTTCCGCCAATGCTTGTGAATAGTCCATATTACGTTTCCAAACATCAGGAAATTGATCAAAAAAATATGCCTGAGCTTTTAAATCGGAAATTCCCATGATCAAAACCAATAAAACAAATTGAATATATAACGTAGCTTTCATAATTGAGAACAATAAGATCATCTTAGCATTAAAAAGCAACAATAAAAAAAATGGAATGGTCAGGAATGAATGCTTCCAGATTAATATTTAAGGCAAATTATATTGCTGGCTGAAGCCTAAGATATTTACTTCCGATTGAAAACTACTGGCGCCGAATTTTCGTTTCCAATGTTAAATTAGCCACCATGAATCTAAAAACCTTCAGGTTTATTTCTCTATTTTCTTCTATAATTTTACTGTTTACTGGGTGTTTTTCTTTCAGAGACAGTGATAAGCGTCTCAATACATTGATGGAAAAGGAGGATATTTTTTTTGACATCAATTATTTTGAGAAGTATTCTTTAAGGTGGTTATGGTACGAAAACCCGAACAAAGAGGCACCAATATTGCTGTTTATACATGGCGCTCCAGGTTCCTCTTCCGCTTTTCTCTCTTATATTCAGGAAGATACTTTACGAAAAGACTTCTCCATTCTCATAATAGACCGACTTGGGTATGGTTATTCTGACTATGGCAATTACCAACCCATACCCGATCAGTTCCAAGCGATAGATGCTTTGATCAAAGAAGTCAGGGGGAATAATCAAAAGGTGTACACAGTAGGACACTCATACGGTGCAACCATTGCCGGTTATACAGCCATTCAGGATCCGGAATGGCTCACAGGTACTGTGATGATTGCTCCAGCCTTGGACCCCGAACAAGAAAAATACTTATGGTTTGGCAAACTGGCATTGCTTAAAAGTACCCGATGGATGGTTTCCAAGTCTCTACGCGTGGCTGCTGATGAAAAGTATTCCCATAAAGAAGAACTTGAATCTTTTGTTAACAACTGGGATCAAATAAATTCTCCGATCCTCCATATTCATGGGGATAAGGATGGTTTGGTGCCTTATGGAAATGTTAATTTTTCAGAGGAAAAAATTCCTAAAAAATTGTTGAAAATCAAAACCATACCTGGAAAAGGACACTTGCTGCCATTCACTGAAAAAGAGCTAATGGTAAGCGAAATTCTTCAATTTGTTAATCAACATTAAGCCCATAATTTTCGGATTTTCCGGGATTTTAAAAATGTAGTCCATCATTTTTTATGAAAGGAGAAATTATAAAGAGCCATTAAAGGATATTGAACCCAGCTTTTAAGGCATGAAAACAGCTAACTTGTGTCGGGATTTTAATTTCCCTAATCCACAGGTTGAAACTCGTGGTAATAAGGTTTCGCTCTTCGAGGGCTCCTCGCTAGGCAACAATTTAATGGTCATGATTTTATCAGGAAGTAGCTTCACCGTGCATTGCAGGGTATTGCATTTTCAGGTTAAAATTTAATTAATGTATAAGTTTTTTTAAAGTGACTTAGATCACTATTATTGCGGATTATAACTGCTATTTTTATTTTAAGTAGAAGCATGAGAGTATTTTAGCTTCTTTTTGATCTTCAAATTTCTATTTCAATTAAAAATAAAAGTATCCTGACAAAAAACATGGGATCAGCCGACAGAATAGTAAGAACGCTAATTGCTATAGTTGCAATATATCTTTATTTCAGCTCTTTATGAATTGCCTGCGGTATGGTTGGGATCAAAACAAGGTATAAAAAAACAGGAACAATTCCCTTAAGAAATTGTTCCTGTTTTTATCAAAGGAACTTATGAAATAGGACACTTTATAAAGTAGTAAGCCCCAAAACTATCCTTGCCTATTGTCCATCAAAGTCTTCATCCTCTTCTTCTCTTGGTGCCCCCAGGTCAAACATACTGCTAAACAGATCATTGAACTGCATGCCGGTATCCAGTAATTTTTTACTCAGTTGGCTGTGTTCCGCCAAACCATGTAGCGCAAACTCCATGTAAAATTCTTTTTCCTTTTCTGGAAGGTCCGTTACAAATTGGGTGGTGATTTTCTCTAATCCTGGCACATCATGAAGTAGCTTTTTGTATTCTTTATCGCTTTGTGAGGCGAGTATGTCCAAGCTATTGCCTTCACCAAACCATGACAGGGGAAGTACATAAGGATTGCCCTCTTTGGTTTTCTTTTTTTGTTCCGGCGAAGGGAAATTTTGTGCAAACATCGTACGAATGGCCTTTCCAATTAGGTTATAAGCTACAATTCCTGCTCCTTCCTGTTCCCCTTCATAAACCAGCTCTACCTTGCCGGTAATAGCCGGAATTACACCGATAAGGTCCACAATCCGTACAATGGTGTCGTTTTCATCGTTAAGGTATAGCCTTCGTTCAGCAGCAGAAATCAGGTTTTCGTAAGCGGAAATGGTCAGCCTGGCTGAAACGCCACTCTTTTCATCTACATATTCACTTTCCCTTGCCTCTACAGCTATTTGTTCGATAAGGTTCTTCATCAGCTCAGGGACATGTATCTGGGACATGGGCCTGTCCTTGATTTTGGCTTCCTGTTCGGTTATTTTTCTGCCAATTGCGATGCTCTTCGGATAATGGGTAATGATCTGGCTTTCGATCCTGTCTTTGAGAGGAGTTACAATGCTTCCCCTATTGGTATAGTCCTCCGGGTTTGCTGTAAAAACGAATTGAAGATCCAAAGGAAGCCTTAATTTAAAACCCCTAATCTGGATATCGCCCTCCTGAAGAATATTAAAAAGTGCCACCTGAATTCTTGCTTGCAAATCTGGTAATTCATTGATAACAAATATGGACCGGTTAGAACGAGGTACAAGGCCAAAGTGAATGACCTTTTCGTCATTGTAGGACAATTTCATCGTTGCGGCCTTGATAGGATCCACATCGCCTATCAAATCTGCAACCGATACGTCTGGTGTTGCCAGTTTTTCAGTATAGCGGTCTTCTTTTGCCCACCAAGTAACAGGAGTAGCATCTCCCTTTTCAGCGATCAATGCTTTGGCAAAGGTAGAAATGGGCATCAAAGGATCATCATTGAGTTCTGCTCCTTCTACAACAGGTACATAATCGTCCAATAGCATAATCATCATCCTTGCAATTCTGGTTTTGGCTTGACCCCGTAATCCCAAAAGGTTGATATTGTGCTTTGAAAGAATCGCCCTTTCTATATCAGGTATCACTGTATCTTCATAGCCCCAAACTCCCTCGAAAACATTTTCTTTATTCTTAATTTTTCGGATTAGGTTGCTTCTAAGTTCTTCTTTAATGGATTTAGGACTGTAACCAACCACTTTTAATTGTCCTAAGGTTTTTATTTTCAGTAAATCTTTATTGTTCATTTTTGTGTATTCCATGTTTTAAAAACGTTTCGTTCTATTTCTTCTGTAATCTTCAAAAATTAAATGTCCTAGCCCCTGGAGATTGCTATAATAAGCATTGCCGTTATTTACAGTAGTAAATTCTTTTACAAACTCCTTTAAGTAGGGATCTGAGGCAATCATAAAGGTGGTTACAGGGATCTTCATTTTTCTGCACTGCGCAGCGAGTTTTAACGTTTCTTTGAGGATTTTGCTGTCTATACCAAAGCTGTTCTTATAATATTTGATGCCCACCTTCAAACATGTAGGTTTACCATCGGTGATCATAAATATCTGTTTGTTGGGGTTTTTTCTTCTCCGGAGCAGGTTCATTGCCAATTCCAAACCCGCCACTGTATTGGTATGGTAAGGGCCTACTTGGAGATATGGGAGGTCTTTTATTTCAATTTGCCAGGCATCATTACCGAATACAATTACATCCAGCGTATCTTTGGGGTATCGGGTTTTCACCAATTCCGCCAAAGCCATTGCCACTTTTTTGGCTGGAGTAATGCGGTCCTCACCATATAGGATCATGCTATGGGAAATGTCTATCATCAACACTGTGGAGGTCTGTGTACTGGTTTCACTCTCCACTACTTCAAGGTCATTTTCAGTAAGTAGGAAGTCACCAGAGAAACCGTGGTTGATTTGTGCATTTCTCAAAGAATCAGTGAGGGCAATCTGGTCAAGGTTGTCTCCAAAAGCAAAGGGTCTGCGATCTGTACCTCTTTCTTCTCCGGGCCCGGTATGAGTGGTCTTGTGTTGACCGCCTTTTCCTCTCTTAAGTTTTCCAAATATTTCTTCCAGAGCGCTTTTTCGAATCGACTGTTCCGCTTTTCCGCTGATTTTAAACCCTCCGTTTCCCTGTTTTTCATCCAGATAGCCTTTGCTCTTAAGGTCCTCTATAAAGTCTCCAATACCATAACCTGGCTTGGTCATATTGTATCTCTTGTCCAAATCGGTGAGCCAGCTAAGTGCCTCAGCAGCATCTCCACCCGTCATGGTGACCAACTGTAGGAAAATATCCAAAAGCTGCTCAAAAGTATTTTTATCTTCGTCCTTCTGGGGGACAAATTTGGTGAATCTAAAACCTTTCATAGTATGGTAACAAGAATTATGGGCATGAGGTTTAAATTTGACCAAATACCTTTCGAGAAATTAAACTTGAATTAGACAAAAGCTTTCCTATTACGTGATGGAATCACATTAAAATCAGCCAATAATTATCGTTTTCGTAATACTTTCGCAGTCCTTTGACTCAGTCTACAATTGTCTTACGCTACTCCTAGCGACTACCAGGAAATACGCGTTTAAATAAGCTCCCGGATTTCTTCAGCCTGAAGGCTACAGTTTATCCAATCCTCTTCCATGCCAGCACCGTATTTTTTGTAAAAATTTATAGCCGGTTCATTCCAATCCAAAACTTGCCACATCATTCCGGTACAACTTTCTTCCAATGATTTGGCGAGTACCCTTTCGAAAAGCAGTTTACCAGCACCTTTGCCACGTTCTTTTTCAGTGATAATGTAATCTTCTAAATAAAGGCGTTTACCTTTCCAGGTGCTATAGCGGTAATAATAAATGGCTGTTCCAATGACGATTTTGTTATCCTCTTTTTCCACAACAAAAAAGCCAAAGATAGGGTCAGGGCCAAATCCGTCTTTTACCATCATTTCAAGTGTATTGGTCACTTCATCAGGTGCTTTTTCATAAAGTGCAAGTTCTTTGATCAAATCAAGAATGGCAGGTAAGTCCTCTTTTTTTCCTTTTCTTACAGTATACATAACTTGAAATTAATAAAATTGAGCAACTTTACCTTTGTACTGTCTGGCCTTTTTGAAAAATTTTATTGAGGGATTCATTATTACTGCTTTACTTTCTATTTTTAACTTTAACCCGAAATATGCAATATACAATCTATTACGTGCTGAAATCGCTTCGAAATCAGCCACTTCGTTGCTGTTTTCGATTTCACCATAACGGTGCTATGCTAAAATCTCCAAACAGCCTGATTTTCTTGCGATTGCAACACTTCCCGTAAATACGGGACAGGCTCTACGAAGCCTATTGCAAAATCCGGGTTTAACCTTAAATCCTACCACATATGTTTTTATCTATTGATGCAGGCAATTCAAATATTGTATTTGGCTTTTATCGTGAGGAGGAGGATACTTGGATAGAACTACTACGGATTCCGACTAGAAAAGGATTGAAAGTTTATGACCTGGAGAAAAAACTTGCCCTCTTTTTCCTAGAAAAAAAATGGAGGGCGGAACAGGTAGATCAAATTGGATTGAGTACTGTTGTTCCAGACCTGGAGCCGGTACTCATTCGGTTATGTTTGGGTTTCTTGCGCAAAGCGCCATTTGTAATCAATGAAAGCAGTTATGGCTTACTTCCTGTCACTGCCATGAACCCTACCGAAATAGGGACCGATCTAATGGCCAACATTACAGCTGCCTATCTGCACTTTAAGGATGCCTGTATCATCGTCGATTTTGGGACAGCTTTAACCTTCTGTGTGGTAAATCAGGAGGGGAATGTTATCGGCGTCAATATATTTCCTGGCGTAAAAACTGCCATCAATTCGCTGTTTACCAACACGGCCAAACTCCCAAAAGTAGCATTAAAAATGCCCGAATCAGCATTAGGTAAAGATACCGTTCAAGCCATTCAGGCGGGTATATTTTTTGGGTATTCAGGTTTGGTAAAAGGCATGATCGAAGCCATTGAAAAGGAAACCAATTGCAAATATCAAGTGCTGGTCACTGGAGGGATGTCTTCCTTGATGAATAATTTGGGAGAGCGGTTTAAAACAGTTGATGCCAACCTGACTTTGAAAGGCATTTACCATATCACAAAGTTTAATTTGGACAAATGAGCCTATTTATTGAAGGAACTCTTTCTGCTAGCGAAGACTGAGGATACCTTTGAAAACTGAATCAGTCTTCGATGATTTCCATTAACCGTAAACCGAGATTGGAAATATTCACGGAATTCTTTGAGAAAGCTGGTACATTGGATAAAATAATTACAGCGTTTTTCTTTTCTACATCCATGGTGAAAGAAGAAGTGTAACCGCCAGTCCCACCACCATGATTCAGCCACCTTCCATTTTTCCTATTCTGAATCATCCAGCCGAGGCCAATTGCATTTTCATAGGCCGTAATAGAAAAGGTTTGCTTTTGGGTAATGGCCAACGCTTGATTTTCAGGGTTGAACTGTGCCAGAGCAAACTTATTCAGGTCTTTGGTACTGGATAAGATAGCGCCTGCGCCTTCCAATACGTTTAAATCCCAATTGGGAGTTCCCCCACCTTCCACATTTAGACCAGTGACAAGCTGGTTCTTTACCCTTTCCCCATTGGTGGTGGTGGCGTCCATATGAAATGGCCTGGCGATCCTACTTTGCACCATTTCTTCATAGCTTGAGGAATCTACCTTGGTCAATATATAACCCAATAGACCAACACCCAGATTTGAATAATCAAATTTTAGACCTGGGTCTTGGGCCAGCTCTAGTTGTTCTGTCAGATATTGGGCCAATTTTTCTTCGCTATAATCTTTATAGGGATTGGCCATATCTATTTCTGAGAGAATCAAATTGTTTGGCAGTCTGGGTAAGCCTGAAGTGTGGTTGGAGAGTTGTTGCAGGGTAAATTCAGGTTTATTTTTAAGTTTCCAGGGTAAATATTTGCTGGCAGGATCATCGAGATTAAGCTTGCCTTTGAGGGTTAAGTCTGCCAATAATGTTGCTGTAAATACCTTTGAAATAGATCCAATTTCAAAGACCCGATCCTTATTCTCAACTGATAACAAGGTGTCATTTTCTATCTTCACTCCATAAAAATTCGGTTTTCCATTCTGAATAATTGCAAAGGAAAGTTGGGTTTGGTTAAAAAATGCTTTCGATTCAGCATAGATCAATTTTGACTGCCCTTCTGTAATATGCCCTTTGAAGTTTTGTTGAAAATTAATAGCTACTGGCTTTTCCTTGCAGCCAAAACCAATAAGCGCAATTAGAACAAGTATTTTTAATTTCAACATGGAGAATTATCGTCTGTTTGGCTTGGAAGGGAATACATTATTTTGTTTTTCCCGAAAGGGTGAATAATAGTGACGTTCTTTTGTAAAAATCAAACAATCAGGCCCTTATAAATATTGAGATGTCCCGAATTACTATTGCTTTATGTGGTTTGGCCTTGATACAATAGATTTAAGAGTAGTCCGAATGACTGATTGGTTCCTTTTAAGAAGACATAGAAATGCAGCAGGGTTTTAAAGTAAACCTTGTTTAATTATCTTTGGATGTTATATGGCAGGAACACCTTTCGATCTTCTGGATAAACGGTAGAAAATATGCGACTATATTATAAAATACAGGCCTTTTTGGTCTTTGTCTTACTCTTTACAACTAGTGGATTGGCACAGGATAATAAAAAATTAACACTTGAAGCGGTAATAAAAAACCAGGTTTTTGCACCTAAAACAGTTGAAGGGATCAACTGGATGAAGGATGGGAAATACTACAGCAGTCTAAAAACTGTGGAAGGTTTTTCCCAGGTAGTAAAAATAAATGTGGCGACTGGGGAGGAAAACGAGGTGTTGATAGATGGGAGAGAATTGGGCCTTAATTTTAGCAATTACGCTTTCAATCCAGAAGAGAGCATGGCCCTGCTGGGGTCTGAAGTGGAACCTATCTACAGAAGGTCTACCAAAGCGACTTATCATTTGCTTGAACTGAAAACAGGTACACTAAAAAAATTGGAAAATGGGGATAAAATCTTCTATGCCACCCTATCACCCGACAATCAAAAAGTAGCCTATGTAAAGGACAATGACCTTTACTACCTGGACCTACAGACTGATGATAAGGTACAGGTGACTATGGATGGTGCTAAGAATGCAATAATCAATGGTGCAGCCGATTGGGTTTATGAAGAAGAGTTTTCTATGGCCAAGGCTTTTTTCTGGTCCAATGATGGTAAACAGCTGGCCTTCATCCGATTTGATGAAAGAGAAGTGCCGCTTTTCAATATGCAAAAATGGGGAGAATTGTATCCCGAGGATGAACATTTTAAGTACCCCAAGGCAGGTGAAAAAAATGCGGAGGTATGTATTCAAATCTACCACCTGGAAAACGACAAAACCTTAACCGTGGAGACCGGTTTAAATACAGACATTTATCTACCCAGAATGTACTGGGCGGAGGACAACCAAACACTTGCTGTCATTCGCTTAAATAGGCTGCAAAATCAAATGGATATTTTGTTTGCAGACAGCCGAACTGGGGAAACTGAAACCATACTTTCTGAAACATCAGAGACCTACGTGGACATGGATTATAATGACAATTTCCTCTTCCTCCCTGATGGAAATGGTTTCATTAGTACTTCCGAAAAGGATGGTTTCAAACACATCTATCAATATGACCTCAAAGGAAATCAAACGCGTCAAATTACCAAGGGCGAATGGGAAGTAACCGAACTGGTGGCTGTAGACAGTAAAGCAGGGAAAGTGTACTATGTATCCACCGAACAGTCACCCCTGGAAAGGCAATTTTATTCCATTGATTTGAAAGGGAAAAAGAAAACGCTCCTTAGTCCTCAGGAAGGTACCCACTCCATAAACATGAGTCCCGACCAGCAGTATTATATTGACGCTTACAGCACCGTTTCGCTGCCTTTGCAAACTATCTTGTATGATAAAAATGGGAAAGAGATAAAGGTACTCGAAAACAATCGAGCCCTTCAGGAGAAAATGCAAGAATATGCGTATCTCCCAAAAGAGTTCTTCAGCTTTAATACCATAGATGGCACCAGTCTTAATGGTTATATGATAAAACCTACAGATTTTGACCAGGGAAAAACCTACCCTGTGTTAATGTATGTTTATGGCGGCCCAGGTTCTCAAAATGTAATGAACAATTGGGGAAGTACACGTGATTGGTGGCACCAGCACTTGGCTGCTGAGGGATATATTGTAGTTAGTATAGACAATAGAGGTACTGGGGGAAGGGGAAGAGACTTCAAGCACAGTACCTACAACCAATTGGGAAAGCTTGAGACCGAAGATCAAATTGCAGGAGCGAAATTCCTTGCCGAGCTACCATACGTAGATGAAGATCGGATCGGGATATGGGGCTGGTCCTATGGTGGCTATATGTCTTCCTTGGCAATAATGATTGGCAATGACACTTTTAAAACCGCAATGGCCGTGGCACCTGTTACCAGCTGGAGGTACTATGACACTATTTATACCGAAAGGTTTTTACAGACCCCTCAGTTAAACCCTGCGGGATACGATGACTTCAGCCCTATCAACCATGTAAACAAGCTCAATGGCAACTTTCTCCTTATTCATGGAACGGGTGATGACAATGTTCACTTTCAAAATAGTGTTGCTTTGGTAGATGCGCTAATAGCTGCTGACAAACAATTTGACAGCTTTTATTATCCCAATAGAAATCATGGGATTCATGGTGGCAACACTACCTGGCACCTTTATAAAATGCTGACCAATTATATCAAAGAAAAATTGTAATGGCTTCTGGTCTAAGTTTAGCAAAGCGTAACTTAGACCTATAATGACGAAAGTTTTCAACTTTCTTAACCTCAGGCAAAGGAATTACAATTTGGCTTTGAGAATAAGAAACAGATATTGAATTTTAAACCAACGGCAAATTGGCAAAGATATAAGGGGAAAATTAACTAAAACAACTTTCATAAGTGTTCTTACAGAGTCCTCAAAATAAGCAGTAATCATTAAGAACAATCCTTGATTAATTACAAAGTCATTGCCAAGTTTTTTTTCAATTTCTTCCAATTTTTCTTGAAATGTTCTCGTAACATTCAATAAATCGTCAGAATAAACTTTTCTTCTATCACTTATCAATTTATTGTCCTATTGTCTCTGTTATAGTTATGCATAACGTTTCTCGGCTTTGCGAGGTTGCGAACTTCGTAACCGAGATTTTTCTGCTAAGATAAAATTTCTTGCGAAAAATAAACGTGAATTTACCACATATTTCGCAATCTCGCAAAATCGCTGTTACCTGATGTGCTTATTTTTATTCAGTTTCTGTTATAAATTCTGTATATGCGTTCGTTTTCATAATGTCAATTTTAAAATCTCCACTTTCATTTTTTATTAAAATTACGCTATCAAAACCAAGTTTATCAAGTTTTTCAATCGTTGCTAATTCTCCTTCTTTAAGTTGCAATACTTTTCTCAAAAGCCAATCTGACAATGCTTTATTTGGATTTGTCATTAATGCTTTACTATCCTGTTGGCAAACTTTAGCATTAAATATTTCTCCTGTTGGAATTAGTAAATTAAATTTTTCATCTCTTTCCGGAAAAAAAGCTGGATATTTTTTGTGCAATTCTTTTGGAATTGGAATATAAAACTCTCCAAATCCTCTTTTTTCTTGAGTTGGTCTCGACTTTCCATTCCATTGATTAAGTCCACTTTTATCAAATACAAACTTTGCTTTGTTTTTAATCCCATAAAGTGGCAAAATAACATAATTTTCTCCTTTGACAAGTTTGTCAGTTGCAGTTTTTAAATTTTTGTTTTCTTCAAACAATTCCAGTAATAGAGAATACGGGTCTTCTATTATGTCAATAGGTAAACGAAAAGCATTTTGTGGAATTATAAATTTTCTAAAAAGTGTACTTTTTGAATAATTAAATGAATATAAATTATGACCGTCTTCAAATTGTAAACTTGCTTTGTTATCCTTTATAGAATGAATATTTTCAACATCAAGGATGTTATAATCGGTTTCATAAAGCAATAATTCTTTATCTTTTCTTGCAACAATGTGATAAAGTGAATTTTCAATATCGTAAACACGATTTGCTAAATTTATTCTATCGTTTCTATATTCTCCAAGTTTTAAAGCCAATTCTTTACCTTTAAATTCTTTTAAAGTTCTTGCTAATGAATTAAATTCTGCGACTTTTTCTGTACTCGAATTACTATTGCAAACAAACGTTTTTAAACCAACACCAACAGAATTATAATTAGCGTCAAATGCAGTATCGGAACGAGATAAATTTCCTGCATCAAAACTTCTGCAAAAAATATTTTCTGCAACACGATAATTTATAAATGGAACAGAACTTTCACTAAATAAACCCGAAAGTTTTGAAACTACTATTTTTTTTAGGAGCTATTTCTCGCTATCCGTTACAATCTTTTTTGGCGAAGAAAAATCGCCAAAAAAGGATTTTCACTTCTATCGGGGCTATGGCTATCCGAGTTCTAAATAATCATTTATTATTTCATTAACTTCCATTTCATCTTCTTTCATTACTATTCTGGAAGTTAATTTACTAATCCAATTTTCTATTTCTATAAACGTATTTGTTTCTTTCAAAAAAATAAAAAGTTTGTTTTCAATATGAAATTCAGAAAAAAATATATGAATATCTGGTCTAAAACTATCAGCATAGTTTTCTTCAGTTTTACTCAAACTGTTTTCTAAATAGACTATTTTCTCTTCAAAACTTAACATATATCTTTTGATAAATGATATTCCTTTATTTCTTTGGAACTAATTGTTTTTTCTATGAAAGTTAAATTATTTACTGGATTTTCAATAGTTAATAATACAGGTAGATCATTCATATTTAAAACCAAAGTAATAACATAATCATTTTTATATTCATAAGCCATTAGAAATTCTTTTTCAGTTAATCTAAATCTTCCTTTTTTTTCTCTAATTCCTTTTACTTCTGTTAAAAAAGAATTTTCATTAACATTAATTTGAAAATCATAACCATCACCATATAATCTTGCATCTTCTAAAATTCCATTATTAAAAGCAGAAATTTCATTAAAATTATTCATAAAATATAGTTCAGCTTCTAATCCTGTTTCTTGAAGTTTTTTAAATCTTGATTTTACAATAGGTTTAACTTCAACAAAAAGCTCTTTTATTTTGTAGTTTTCTTTCAAATATAATTTTACAATATCTGAATAATTTTTAACGTTTTCATTACCAAATAAACTATCAATTAAATATTTTCTATGAATATAAGCATCGCCTTTTTGCCACCAACCTTTTCTGCTGTTATTTGGAAAAAAAGGATCAAATAAATCCATTCTATTTTTTATGACACTTCCTGTTTGAACTATTCCAATTTCCACAAAATAGTTAAAGAAATTAGTTTTTGTTTTAAAACCAAATTCTTTTATAAACGCATTATCAAATTTAGATAATCCATAACCTAATAAGTTTAAAATTTCATAATTTTCGTGTTTATTACCTTTTTGTTCCATAAATTATGATGCAAATTTATAGTTAGGCATAATATAATTTTCAGGATAACCTTGAAATAAAAAGCATTCTTTTGGCGTTAGTTTTCTAATTCCAAAATCATCTTTTATTAGCGGAACATTATGCTCGCCAGTTCCCATATTTGCAGTTAAAGTTGGACAAACATTACTTTTATTTTCTCTTGCGTAAACTCTTCGCCACTGATAAACTGTATTTTTTGACGTCATCGCTTTTTCCAATTCAGGATAATATTGATGATTTTCTTGATAATAAAGATTATCGGCTTGTTTACCTTTTTCTAAAATATCGTGAATAGTTTTTGTCAATCTAATTTCCGAAGGAAATTTAAAATCCCCATACTTTTCAACTTGATTTGGGTCAAATGCAACAATAAAAATTCTTTCACGATTTTGTGGAATATTTGCGTGTGTCATTGAGTTCAAAATTTTTGTATAAACTTTGTAACCTAATTTATCTTCTAAAACTGAAATAATAGTTTTAAAAGTATTTCCACTATCGTGAGAAACTAAATTTTTCACATTTTCTAAAAAAATAACTTTTGGTCTGTGTTTTACTACAATCTGTTCAATATCAAAAAATAAAGTTCCTCTTGTATCAGCGAAACCCTTTTGGCTTCCTGCAATTGAAAACGCTTGGCAAGGAAAACCCGCACATAAAACGTCAAATTCTTGTGGAATATAATTTTTAACGCGTTCTTTTGTTATGTCTCCAAAAGGAATTTCTCCGAAATTTTCTCTGTAAGTTTTTTGAGCAGATTTTTCCCATTCGCTTGTAAAAACACATTTCCCACCAACATTTTGCATTGCCAATCTAAAACCACCAATTCCTGCAAAAAGGTCAATAAATTTGAATTTGTAATTTTTTGGTGTTGGAAACGGAACATTTTCAACTTCAAAAAGTAATTGTTGCAAAGCATCTTCAGCAACAATATTTATTTGCTCTTCAACTTGTTTATATTCAATAAAATTATTTAAAACTTTCACCGCATCTTTCTTATAATGCTTCGAAACTCCGTTACGATAATTGTGTAAATAATGTGTAATTATGGCTTTGTCGTATGGTTCAACAAGTTTTATTTGATAGTTTTTTCCATCAAATTCTTCAATACTTATTTTTTCCTTCACTGCTATCAATTTACTTTTTATTTATCGTTTAGCAAAATTACAATTAAATTTTTAAAATTCGCAAATTAAATGTTTGTCGTTTCCAATTTCGTTCCGGCGAAGTAGCATATCAGGTAACATCTGTATATAAACAGGTGTTAAGGGTGGAGTTGCGTATATACGGACTATGTACCAAGCTCCTACCCCATATTTTCATATATCAAATTAAGGGTTTAGGACAAGGAATCAAGCGGACACACAACATTTATATTTGAGACCACCAATATTTGACTGCTGATCTATGTGGTAGAGGAGCGACTAAGTCTCAATAACCCCATGTCTGGTCTAAGATTGGCAACGCTTTACTTAGACCTATAATTCATCGATCAGGTCCTCAGCATTACGCGCTTCCATTTTACCTTCTTTTATCAACTTCAGCTCTTCCACTGCCTCCATAATATCCAGAATATGTTCAGCTTTAGTTTCAGAAATTTGCGTGGCTGTTTTGATAAAAGAAAAGTTTTTGATCAGTTCCATGAAGAATGCTGCTTTGCTGTCTTGAATGTCTAGGAGTATCTTCATCGTTTATTTTTTTATCAGGAAAAAGCCTTTGTAGATTTGAAATTTTGCTCTTGGTAAAGGATACAAAATCAAAGTCGACCTTATCCATTGGCTCACCGAGCTTCAGGACCAGTCTGTCCTTGAACAACTCCAGGGACTGAAAGCGCAACAGGAAAGTTCTTTTAAATTAAATCCCGAACAGACGAAGGAACTGGACAGGTCATATCCGGCAATCCGATGACGTATCAGGTCCGTCATAAAGAGAAATTGAGGACATTTGTAGCAGATCTTTTTCTATACCTGGTTTTGTATGTTGTCAATTGACCTAATATTAATGTGATATCGGTATTCAACACAAATCGTCACCCCAAAAGATGGAAGAAAAGACTTAAATAACTGTCTCGCTTATGGCCTTAGTTTAGCATCGGGTAACATAGACCTAAAATGGGTTTTTCGGCCATTATAATTTAGTAAGATAAGGAAGTTTTAGACCTACTCAAGTTGAAAACTTTCGTCATGATGGGTTGAAGTTGCCGCTACCGCTTAAACTTCGACCAGTGAGGGACTATTTTAAATGGGTAACATTACTGATAACCTGTGGCCACAGCCAAAATAATGGCTATGGTAGCCAAAAGTAGCATCAAAGCCATAGGTTTCACTGCAAATTTAAGCCACTTATCGTAGGAAATACCACTGATGGCCAAAACCGCCATCAAGCTGTCATTGGTGGGGATAATAAAGTCAGCCATTACCGCGCCATATTGATAAGCCAATACGCAGGTTTGTCGGGAAAGTCCGATCAAATCAGAAAGCGGAACCAGTATAGGCAAGGTAAGTACGGCTTGACCGGAATAACTGGGAATAGGAACATGCAATACCACATGAGAGAGCATCATTAGGACGGCAGAGAACGTTGGCTGGATGTTTTTCAGGGGGCCAAAAAGCCCATAAACAATAGAATCTATTATAACGCCCTATTCCAATGCAATGGTAATACTATTGGCCAGCCCTATAATCACCGATGCAAAAATCATTTCCTTAAATCCCGAAATATAGGCTTCACCTGTTTGGTTGATGCCCAACTTACCAAGTAGACCTGAAACAATTCCCAAGGCAAAAAAGCAGGCAGAAATTTCTTCAAAACCCCATCCAAGCTTGAGGAGACCATATGAACGGTCCCAAAGGTTAAAGCCAATAGGCCAAGGATAATTTTACTTCTATTGCTTACTTTCTGAGCGATCATTACTGCGAAAGGATTGGAAGGGCTAAAGGAACCCCCAAGTACAGAAGAACCATAGCTTATGTATATTGTAGTGTAAGTTTTATAACCAAGGCTCCTCCCGAAAAGCAATAACATAGGGGTGAGTGCAATGACCTCCTCCTGAAGCCCAATAGTAGCTCCCGCTGCTGTGAAAAACGCAGATACTATTATCAAGGCAAGAATCTCTTTGCCCTTTAAAAGAGAGCTGTATTTATTTTGACCAGGATCCTTCATTAATGCTACTTTGTTTTTCATGCAGCGTTATTAATGGAGTTTCAAGCGCATGAGCCATCAACGGTTCAGGTGTATTTACTGTGTCCGGCCAACTGAATTCCATTACTACCATCACTTGTGTTAAATCGCTAATACAACTGATTGTAAGGAAAAGATAAGGATTAAAAATGGATTATTGTGTTTTTTGTATGGAGGTATAGGAGTCCTTTTAATTGGCCAAGCGAAAGTCTAGGTGTTTTTTAAAATTGTAGCCAAATCAGCAGGGGAATAGTTAATGGATTTTAGCGTTTTATTGTCTTCTTTTCGGTAAACGAGATATACATCGTCCGTTTTTATATAGTAACAGTTCGTGCCTTTACTTTCGTAATGGGCTACAGTATCCATGGCCTCTTTTTCATCTTTACACGCTTTGCTCATGTTTGAGCGCTGTACCTCTTCAAAAAGGGTTTTGAATTTATCTGCCAGGCCAAATTCCAGAACGGCACCGGACAATACATACTGAATATCACACAGGGCATCAGCTACTTCTACCAAGTCATCATTGGCAATTGCTTCTTCCAGCTCTTTTAGCTCTTCGGCAATTAATGAAACCCGAAGTTTGCACCTAGAAGCCTCAGGAATAGCCGGAGAAGGTACTATAGGGTGTTTGAAAGTTTGGTGAAAACGGGCTACAGCTGTTAAGGTTTGGGGATCTTTCATGATAAAATGGTTTACAAGCACCAAAGAAAAAAAATGTCTGCTTATGAAACCAATCAATTCAGGATAAAATAAATAAAAAAAGCATTTCGAATTTGATTTTTAAGGGCTAAAAAATAAAAAACCTGAAATTGACCTGGATTATGCAATAGCCAATATATTCCGTGTTGAAATCACTACCTGAAAAAGGTTACTTACCTATAATTGTTCCGGCCCTATCAGCTCTCGTTTAATAAGTTGGTTGATAAAGTAAATAATATAATGTGTTTTCGAGAAAACCGAAGAAGCCTGAGGGGCTTCAACAATATTAACCACGGGTGGGGAACCCGTGGATTAGGCAGATAAAGAAATCAGGATTTTGTCAGCATTATATAGCAATAATGCTGACAAAATCCCGATGTCAATTTGGCTCCTAATATTACTTATCAACGTTTTCGGATGCGGGTTAAACTTGTCCTTTAATGCGGTCAAACCTTTCCGCTACTTTGCTCCAATTCAAGACATCCCACCAATTGGAGATATAATCGCCCCTTTCATTTTGGTATTTTAAATAATAGGCATGTTCCCATACATCTATTCCCATAAGTGGAACTCCTTTAAAGTCTGACACATCCATTAGGGGGTTGTCTTGGTTGGGAGTAGAACCAATTTCCAGGCTTCCATTGTTCCAAACCAGCCATGCCCAACCAGAACCAAATCGATCAGCTCCTGCTTTTTCAAATGTTGATTTGAAGTCATTGTAACTTCCAAATTTCACCTCTATTGCAGCCAGCAGTTCCCCTTCAGGCTTCCCGCCACCGTTCGGTGACATTATTTGCCAAAACAACTCATGGTTGTAGTGGCCGCCTGCATTGTTTCTCATTGAGGTGGAGTATTTTGAGATCTTTTCTAAAACCTTTTCTAGCGGTTTGGCTTGATCTACCCCTTCGTTGGTGGCGGCCTGCCTAAGCTTTTTGGCATAACCAGCAGCATGTTTGGTATGGTGGATTTCCATGGTCATGGCATCTATACTAGGAGCCAAAGCAGCATATTCATAGGGCAGGTCTGCTTGGTTGAATCCGGTTTTAAGCGGTTTTACAATTGTAGCTTTTTCTGTGGAGGATCCACAAGCACTGATTAAGGTTGAGCCCAATAAGTTGCTGCCTAAACCTAAGGACATTCCGACTTTTCCGGATTGATTTAAAAATTGTCTTCTGGATGCGTTATAGGTGTTATTTCTCATTGAATAAACTATTTAAGAACTGTTTCAGTTAATTAAAAGTATTTGATTGTAGGCTATTTTACCTTTAATCCTGATAGAAGGCAGCCGATTGATTCGGAGCTAAATTTTATTAATGCGCCAAATATTTATAAACCACAGTTTATTAGTCCTTTATGTTTTGAGCTATAATTATCCTTTATTTAGCTCTTAATTTTCGGAGCCATTTTTGAAACATTGTAAATTAAAATAATTATTATTAGCAGACTTTTACTTTCAGATAAGCCTTATGTTGAAAAAAACAACAAGTATTGCCTCGAAAATTTTTGTGGTCGATACATCGGTTATTCTATATGACCATCACTCTATTCTGAATTTTGCTGAGCATGATGTGGTTATCCCAATTACAGTATTGGAGGAGTTGGACCAGTTTAAAAAAGGGAACGATACTAAAAACTTTGAGTCCAGAGAATTTATTCGGCTTTTGGACAAGCTCTCCAAAGACCAAATGATTCACAATTGGACCCCTCTGAATGGGAAGAATAAAGGGTCTTTTAAAATCATGATGAATCCCGACAACAAATTCAACGCCAATGAGATATTTGGGGAGGAAAAAAATGACCACAGGATTCTAAATGCCGCATTAAGCTTAAAGCAGACTGAGAAAAACAGAAAAGTCGTTCTTGTCAGCAAGGACATCAATCTTAGACTGAAAGCTAAATCATTGGATATTGCTGCTGAAGATTATGAAACAGGCAAAATCAAGAATATAAGCGAAATAGAAAATACAGGAAAAGGGTTAATTGATAATTTGAACAATGATATAATAAATAACCTTTATGAAAAAGGCAGTCTTGAGGGCAAGGAAGTTTTTGGTAATAGAAGAAAAAACCTTCCAGAAAACAATACTTTTTATATTCTTAAAGGTTTGGAAAGCAATTCATCCATACTTGCATTCTATCAAGCCGAACAAAACCTCTTTTCTAAGATTTCTAAATCAATAGCGTATAATATCAGTCCTAAAAATGCAGAACAGGCTTTTGCTCTTCATGCCATTTTGGATCCGAAAATTAAGCTTTTGACCATTCAGGGTGTGGCAGGAACAGGAAAAACGCTTTTAGCCCTTGCGGGTGCTTTGGAACAGCGAAAAGAATACAAGCAGATCTTTTTGGCAAGACCAATTGTTCCTTTAAGTAACAAGGACATTGGATACTTACCGGGAGACATCAAATCAAAGCTAAACCCCTATATGGAACCGCTTTGGGATAATTTGAAGTTCATCCAAAACCAATACCAGGAAAGTGATAAAGAGTACCAGCGCATCACGGATATGATCAACCAAGAAAAACTGGTCATTCAGCCGCTTGCGTATATTCGTGGCCGTTCTTTATCCAATATTTTCTTTATAGTAGACGAAGCCCAGAATTTAACGCCCCTTGAGGTAAAAACCATTATAAGCAGGGCCGGTGAAAACACGAAAATAATTTTCACCGGAGATGTTTTTCAAATCGATACACCTTACTTGGATAGTCAAAGTAATGGATTGTCCTACCTCATAGATAGAGTAAGGAATCATCCACTTTATGCCCACATTAAGCTAGAAAAGGGAGAAAGGTCTGAATTAGCCAATCTCGCCAATGAATTGCTTTAAAATAATTAGCTTAACTCTCAGTTATGGTATTGAGTTTTGCCAGGAAGCTATTGTAATATTGCCTTCCTACCTGCACTACATCACCTGTTCTCAAATTGATTTCTTTGGTGTTAAAGCTTTCTATTTGCGCCAATTGAACGATGTACGACTTCTGAACCCTTAAAAATAAATTGGAGGGTAATTTTTCCTCCATATCCTTCATTGATTTCCGGATCGTAAAATTTCTATTTTTTGAGAATATCGTTACCATGTTTCCATTGGCTTCGACATAATAAATATCACTATAATCCACCCTTTCAAAACTATTGTCTGCTTTGATATAAACAGCGTCAATCACGAGGTAGGGACTTTCCGCTATTTTGGAAGAGGCACTTTCAGAAGTAGTAGGTCTTGTTCTTTGATTGTATAGAACAATTTCTACCATCGCATGGATGTCATTGCTATTGAAAGGCTTAACAATAAATCCGGCAGGATGCGTTCTCTTAGCTCTTTCTATAATGGCGGGATCACTATAAGAAGTAACATAAACAATAGGGGCATCCACCATTTGCTGGATTATTTCGCCCAATTCAATTCCATCCTTATCTCCTTTTAACTTGATATCCATGAATACCATGTCAGGGCGGTATTTTTTTACCACTTTAATGGCCTGATTTGCAGAGTTGGCAATGTCTATGTTTACATAACCTAAAAGTTGTAATATTTCTTCGATGTTTTCAGAAATACTCACATCATCCTCAACGATCAGTATCCGTTCTTCTTTCATTTTTAAACTGTTTTAATTGAAAAGTATTATTATTGTTGCTGTAACGAAATTTACAAATTAAAATACAAATAAATGCACAGAATAAACAATTAACTGATTATTTAATTAAAGTGTTTAAGTTTAATAGCTATAGGCTCATTAATTCTTTGAACCTTGCGGCCTGCCTTCGACTGACCTCTATTCGTTCCCCGCCTTTGAGTGTTACTACCAAACCTCCATTAAACCATGGTTCAATGGTTTCCACCCAACTTAAGTTTATAATGTGTTTCCTACTTGCTCTAAAGAAGGATTTTTCATCTAATCTTTCATCAAGTGCATTAAGTGACTTGTGAATCATTGGCTTATTTTTCTCAAAATACACCTTTATATAATTACCATCAGACTCAAAAAGTCGGACATTTGATAATTTTACAAACCAACATTTGTCGCCATCTTTAACAAAAACCTGGTCGTTTAAAGCAAGCTTATCTTTAGGAGCATCCGTTTCGAATTCGTCTTCCTTTTTTAATTCTTCAAGCTTTTTCTCAAGCTTTTTTAAGGTCTCAGTTAGTCTTTCCGGTTCTATTGGCTTCAGCAAATAGTCAAGTGCATTTACCTGAAAAGCCTGTAGTGCAAATTCATCATAAGCAGTAATAAACACTACCAAAGGAACATAATCCAGCTCCTCGAGAAGGTCAAAACCCGTTTTCTCCGGCATTTGGATATCCAAAAACACTACATCAGGCTGCAGGGATTCAATTTTTTCCTTGGCATCATCTACATTTGGTGCTTCGCCCAGAATTTCTATGTTGTCATTTTGGCTCAGTAAGCTGATAAGCTCTTTCCTGGCCAATCTTTCATCATCTACTACTAATACGCGCATAATATTTATATTTTCCTCTAAATTAACCTTTTTGTTTCGGTATTTTTATTTCTGTCACCACAAATTCATTTCCATAATTGAAAATCTTGAATGAGGCCTTGTTCCCAAAAATAAGTTTTAACCGTTGAATCGTATTGGCAATACCGTGGCCTTCGCCTTTTTTCTTGGTAGATCCCGATGGTTTTAATTGACCACTGTTCCTTACCCATATGTATAAATCATCCAGCAATCCCACTGTACATTTTATCTCAATTAGTCCACCTTTCATCAAATTTGATATCCCATGTTTGATGGCATTTTCTACTATCGTTTGAAGCATCATAGGAGGGATCCTGTATTGATTGGTTTTAGGCTCCACATCATATATTACCTCTAACCTCTCCTCAAATCTAATAGATTCTAGATTCAAATAGTCCTTTACCGTCTTCATTTCATCTGATAAGGAGATGGTCCTGTGCTTGTCTACCACTAGCGAATACCTCAAAATATTAGACAATTGGGTGATGGCAGATTTAGCTTTAATTGGGTCTTCATCTACCAAAGCACGGACACTATTTAGGGCATTGAAAATAAAATGCGGGTTTAGCTGATTGCGTAAGTGGATAAGCTTAATCTCATTGATCCTTGCCTGGTATTGGAGACTGGAGTTGTAATTGTCAAGAAAGTAAAACAGAAAATACAGCAATGCCCATAAGGAGTAATAAAGAAAGCTTGTAAAAAGATTGACTATCAAAACCAAAGGTCTGAAATCTTGAGAAATGTGCAGAGTGCCAAAGATCCAGTTGATTAGGATTTGAGTGAAAGTATTCAGAATCCCTAGGATCAAAACTGCGATCAAGACATGGGTTATGAGTTTGGTAATTGGAAACTCAAGCCAACTTTTGTTTTTGATCAAGTATCGGAAAAAGTGGGTGGATACAAAATAGAAAATGGCCAAAGAAAAATAGGCCCCAATTTGAATCGGCGTTATACCTCGTGCCATAGATACAAAAAACAGGTTGACCAAAGCAAAGCTTAGCCAACCAAAAATTTGTAACAACCAATATAACTTGTATTTATCCATTCAAAGCCATTCTTGCTCCTGCTCTTTAGCCATTACTGAATCGTGGCTGTTTTGTTCAAAGGTATTTTGTCAAGGATTTTATTGATCAAATCACGGGTGCTGACATTGTCAGCCTCGGCCTCATAATTTAATATTATCCTGTGGTTAAGCACATCTTCTGCAATCTCTTTGATGTCTTCAGGCAAAACATAATCCCTGCCTTGCATAAAAGCGTTGGCTTTGGCAGCAAGGTTTAGGTTTATTGATGCTCTGGGAGAAGCGCCAAATTGAATGTATTTCGCTTCTTCATGCATGCCATATTTTTCAGGATATCTTGTAGAAAAAACCATCTCGATGATATAGTTTTCTAATGCTTCCGCTATCTGCACTTCATTAATGGCATTTCTTATGGCAAAAATATCTTCTTTACCCAAAATTGGGTTAACCTCTGAAGTAAAGTTAGCGTTGGTCATTCTTCTCATTACTTCTAGCTCATCGGATTTGGAAGGATAGTCTATATTTACCTTCATCATAAACCTATCTACCTGTGCCTCAGGCAATGGGTAAGTTCCTTCCTGATCTACAGGGTTTTGGGTGGCCAAAACTAAAAATGGCCTGTCAAGTGGAAAAGTAGTCTCACCGATGGTAACTTGTTTTTCCTGCATGGCTTCAAGTAAGGCCGATTGCACTTTGGCAGGAGACCTATTGATCTCATCAGCCAAAACAATATTGGAAAAGATAGGTCCTTTCTTTACCTCAAAATTAGCATTTAATTGATTGTAAATCATGGTCCCGATCAGATCAGCGGGTAACAAATCCGGGGTAAACTGAATACGCTTAAAATCCAGGTGAAGTACCTTCGATAGGGTATTTACGGTTAGGGTTTTGGCTAGACCGGGCACCCCCTCCAATAAAATGTGGCCATTTGTAAATAATCCAATTAAGAGCCTGTTGACCATTTTATCCTGACCAACTACAACTTTTTTTACTTCATTAATTACTTCCTTTATCTTCTCCTGATGCATAATGGATATTTGAAATTTCTATTGATTTTTTGCCTATAAGAAGCCTAAATTAGAACAATTCATTCTTTATCGCAATTTAGTACCTTTTCTTCTTTTTCGTTTTTTGAAATTGAGGCTTTTTATTGCCCTCACCGGTTTGTACTTTACCCGAAATCCCCAAAGTAGGGTAAAGGGAAGCACCATCCATAAGCCTAACTTCACCAACCTCAAACTCTTCAATGGTTAATCCTTCAACCGACCACCTTACCAAGCGAAGTGTGGGAAAGCCTACTGCTGCAGTCATTTTTCTTACCTGTCGGTTTTTCCCCTCTTTGAGGGTTATGGCTATCCAAGAATCAGGGACATTTTTCCTGTATCGTATGGGTGGATCTCGTTCAGGCAATAAGCGCGCTACATCCTGAAGTCGTTCTGCCCTTGCCCTTAAAGTAGTGTGTATTTTTTTATTGACTGAAATTTTTACTCCCGTTTCGAGATCCTTCAAGGCTTTATCTGTTATTTCCCCTTCTACTTGAACCCAGTAAGTCCTTTCATGTGAATAATTGGGATCGAGCAATAAATGGTTTAGCCGTGTGTCATTGGTCAACAACAATAAACCTTCGCTGTCCTTGTCCAATCTACCCACAGGGTAAACATCAGTAGGGAAATCGCCAAGCATACCGAGTGTATTTCCTTCGCCACTAAACTGACTCAAAACACCAAAAGGCTTATACACTATGTAATAACTAAATGCCATAATACTTCTTACCGCAACAATTGAAATAGTTCGTTTAATTGAGGGGTTAGAATGATTTCAGTCCTCCTGTTTTTAGCTCTTCCTTCAGAGGTTTCATTTGAGGTCTTGGGATAGTAAAAACTCCTTCCTGCAGCAGTTACCCGCTCCGGCACTACATCATAAGCGTTGGTCAGAATACGCACAATCGCAGTTGCTCTGGCGGTGCTCAATGCCCAATTGTCTTCAAATTTACCCCGGATAGGAACATTGTCTGTATGTCCTTCGACTAATATTTGTATGTCAGGACTGTTATTGATCACTACCGCCAATTTACTGAGTGCCTCTTTGCCATCTTTATTTACAGTAGCACTCCCTGAGGGAAATAATAACTTGTCTTGTAAAGAGACATACAATTTTCCATCCTGTTCATATACCTGCAACTCATCAGATCGATATTGAACCAAAGCTTTGTCAATAGTGGTCTTTAAGCCTTCCATCACCGCTTTTTGCTCATCCAATAGACTTTGTAATAGATCTAATCTCTCCTGCTGCTCCACCATACGTTGCTCTTTTGCAGAAAGCTCTTGCTGTACTGAGGATGAGGTAGCAATGGCTCTGTCAAGCTTGGCTTCCAAGTCTGAATTTTTTCTTTTGAAAGCACTTACTTCCTCTTCCAACATGTTGGACTTTTCCTTAAAATCATCCAGACTGTGATTGGTGCTGTCCAGGTTACTTTCTGTTTCCCTCAATGAACGCATCATCTCTGCGTTCCTTATATTCACTTCGTTGTATTTCTTTTGGGGTACGCAAGAATACCATAAAGGTATTATCAACACTATACTTCGAAAAATTAACTTGTTCCACATAATTATCTTGTTTAAGAAATCTTTAACGAAAAACATACCAATTTAAGTCCTTCTACTGAAAACTTCGCTTTTTCGACCAAATAGTTCAAGAAATCCTGCTCCAATTCATTTCATTCTTTTTAAGCCGTGACAACTGTTCTGCTATTGGCTTATTTTCCTGACTGTTAAGATGGGGATCTTTTTCCAAAATGGATTGGGCAGATGCTCGTGCCTGAACCAGTATTTCACTGTCTTTAACTATATCCGCAATTTTTAAATCCGTAATGCCTGATTGTTGTGTGCCGGCCAAATCACCAGGCCCCCTCAACCTGAGGTCAACATCTGCGATCTCAAATCCATCATTGGTTCTCACCATGGTATCTAGCCGTACCCTACTGTCTTTACTCAATTCGTATTTACTCATTAAAATACAGTAGGATTGGTCCGAACCTCTGCCTACTCTCCCTCTCAACTGGTGCAACTGCGAGAGTCCGAATCTTTCCGCATTCTCTATTACCATAACGGAGGCATTTTGTACATTTACGCCAACTTCTATGACAGTGGTCGCCACCATGATTTTCGTCTCGTTTTTTACAAACCTATTCATCTCAAAATCTTTGTCAATGGGTTTCATATTGCCATGCAATATGCCTATAGGCAGACTCGGGAACGCCCGACAAATACTTTCGTATCCATCCATTAAACTTTTGAGGTCAATTTTTTCAGAATCTTCAATCAAGGGGTATACAATATAGATCTGACGGCCTTTTTCAATTTCTTTTTTCAAAAATCCAAACACCTTAAGCCTGTCCTTATCATATCTGTGCACTGTTTGGATGGGTTTTCTTCCTGCAGGCATTTCATCAATCATAGAAATATCTAGATCTCCATATACCGTCATGGCAAGGGTCCTTGGAATTGGAGTAGCGGTCATCACGAGCACATGCGGATAAAAATCGGTGTTTTTACCCCATAACTTTGCCCGTTGGGCTACCCCAAATCGATGCTGCTCATCAATAATAGCCAAGCCTAACTGTTTAAATGCGACCACATCCTCTAAGAGAGCATGGGTCCCTACCAGTAAATTCAATTCTCCTGACTTTAAAGCTTCATGAATAATTAGCCGATTTTTTTTACTGGTAGAACCCGTCAGGAGGGCAATCTTTAGCCCCATCTTGGCGGAAAAATCTTTTAGTCCTTCATAATGCTGTGTGGCCAAGATTTCAGTTGGAGCCATAAGGCAGGTTTGAAAACCTGAATCCACCGCTACCAATAGACAAATAAAGGCTACAATAGTTTTGCCCGAACCTACATCTCCCTGGACCAAACGATTCATTTGTAAGCCGGATTTCAGATTGTTGTATATTTCTCTGATTACCCTTTTTTGGGCATTGGTAAGGTCAAAAGGCAAAAACTCCTTGTAAAACTTTGTCAATAGACCTGTTTTGTCCAAAACTTTTCCTCTGAATTTTTCAGTTCTGGTCAGGTTCATTTTAAGTAGCCGCAATTGTAAGAAAAATAATTCTTCAAACTTCAGACGATAGCGTGCTTTTTTTAATGCTTGTTGGCCGGACGGAAAGTGGATTTCTTTTAGTGCTAAGGGTTTGGGGTCCAAACTCAGAGATTGGCAAAGTGAAGAAGGTAGGGTCTCGGGCACCTTTGGAAGGACCAAAATAAGCAAGGTCTCTAATATTTTGGATAAACCTTTGCTGTCAAGGTACCTGCTTCGTAATTTTTCGGTGGTAGGATAGACTGGCTGAAAATTAACCTCTTTTTCCTGCTTATTTGTGAGTGGTTCGAATTCTGGATGGGCAATGCTAATTTTTCTTCCAAACTGCTGGGGTTTCCCAAAAACCACCATTGGAGCACCTTTTACCAATCTTTTGGCTACCCATTGTATGCCTTTGAACCACGTCAGCTCTATCGCCCCAGTTTCATCCCTAAACTGGGCCACTAGGCGCTTTTTCCTGCCATCGCCGATAGTCTCCATCGAGTAGATAGAACCGATCAACTGCACCTGTTGCATATCCGATCGGATGTCGCTTATCTTATAAAATTTAGTCCTGTCCTCATACCTAAAAGGATAGTGCTGCAACATTTCACCGAAGGTAAAAATATCCAACTCCTTATTGATCAAAGCTGCCTTTTGAGGGCCTACTCCTTTCAGGTATTCAATTTTAGTATCAAAGAATCCGGACAAGTCTTATTATTTAATGCTTCACAGAAATTTTTTCTTTAGCTTCGTTTCAAGCGTTTTTATTTCTTGTCTTTTTTCCATAAAAGCCGTCAGCAACTCCGCTTGATTTTTAGATCGGTGAAGGTTTTGTTCCACGTAATCCACTTGATAATAAATGTTTCCCTTGAGGTGGTCGGTTAGAAAACGAAGGCCCATGATAAGTGTCATCATTTCGGCACCAAATGGAAGAGAGTTTAACTCTTCCTCAGTAATATGTCCTGCGAGGACTGAATAAAAGCCTTCAAGAAGGCCTTCATATTTGAGCATGTCGATCTTTATTTCTCCCCAGTCCAAAGAGGATTCATCTCTTGTACAGGCCACAGTACGGGCAAGGTCTCCAAAATCATAAAACACGAAACCTGCCATAATGGTATCCAAGTCTATTACTGCATTGACTTTCTTTAAGTCCTCACTAAAGATCAGGTTGTTTATTTTGGTGTCATTATGTGTAGCCCTTAGGGGTAGTTGACTGCGGTAAGCCCCATATTGTTCAAGTAACTCCTTACGGGCTTCATAATAGGCAATCATCTCTCTGGTTTCGTCATTTATTTCAATGGCTGGTGCTTTTAGTGCCTCATCAAATTGATTATATCGCCATTCTAAGTGATGAAAATCCTGAATGGTATCCTGAAGTTTGTCGGAATCAGTAGACAAAAACACCAACACAAAATAAGCAAAGGCTTCCGCAGCCTTGCTGGCCTGCTCTTTTTCATCAATATCATCTCTGGTCACCCCATTGACAAAAGGAAAAAGTCTGTATAGGCCTCCATCCAATTCAGTAAATAGGCCACCATTTTGGTTAGGGATAGGGAGTGGCAATACAAAAGGAATGTTGGCAGGGTCAAAATTATCAAGAAGGTAGCCCAGATTATTTGATATTCGTTCCGGATATTTAAAAACGGTATCATTAAATTCCTGTAATATAAAGGATTGTGTGTTGCTTTCCACCTTAAACGTTTTATGGATATGTCCTGAACCAAATCTACTGGCAACCAGGGTGTCTGCATCTAGCTTATAGGCAGCTTTGAGCGCGTCCAATATTGTTTCTTTCATAGTAATAATTCCAAGTTCTTAGAATGCTAAAGGAATTTAAGTTGACCTGTTTAGCATTTCCAAATGGTAAATTTACAATACTTTTAAATTATATATTATTGAAAGGGTTTATATTTACCTTTGTAGTCTTTTGAAATACCTTAAAAGGGTAATTACTTCCCGTTCCAGAAATATTTAAAGGAATTAATTAAAATAATTGAAAAAGTTTTATTTATTTGGAAAAATTTTCTTTTTACTCGAAGGTTGAAAAATTAGTTCACAGCCATTATTCGAAAAAATTATAATATAAATACTTCATCATGAATATTTCAATCCTAGATTGGGCAATAATCATTGTATTTTTTGTTATTTCCATGTTAATAGGGGTATACGCCTCTAAAACAGCGGGTAAAAACGCTAAAGAATTCTTTCTTTCAGGAAGGAATATGCCATGGTGGTTATTGGGAGTTAGTATGGTAGCCACTACTTTTTCTGCCGACACACCCAATTTGGTAACTGATATTGTAAGGAAAAATGGTGTTTCAGGCAACTGGGTTTGGTGGGCATTCCTATTGACAGGGATGTTGACAGTGTTTGTCTACGCAAAACTTTGGAGGCGGTCTGAGATCACCACTGATTTGGAATTCTATGAACTTAGGTATGGGGGTAAAGCTGCCGCTTTTTTAAGAGCCTTTAGGGCATTGTATCTGGGGGTGTTTTTCAATGTAGTGATTATGGCAACGGTTTCCCTTGCAGCGATTAAGATCTTTGGCGTTATGCTTGGCCTTAGCTCTTTAGAGACGCTTTTGATTGTATCTGTAGTGACTGTGTTTTATAGTTCATTGGGTGGTCTGAAGGGCGTTTTACTTACAGACTTTTTTCAGTTTTTCATTGCCATGGCCGGTGCATTCGGAGCAGCCATTTATATTGTCACTCTTCCCCAAATAGGAAGTCTTGATGCATTGTTGACCCACCCAAATGTAGTGGGCAAACTAAATATCATTCCAGACTTTAGTGATTGGAACGTACTTATACCTTTATTTATTATGCCTTTGGCCATACAGTGGTGGGCCACATGGTACCCTGGTGCAGAGCCAGGTGGTGGAGGTTATATCGCTCAGCGAATGTTATCCGCCAAAGACGAGAAAAATGCAATTGGTGCAACATTGTTGTTCAACATCACCCATTATGCTATTCGTCCTTGGCCTTGGATTATTATTGCTTTATCTTCCCTGATTGTTTTCCCTCAGTTGAGTGATATGCAAGAGGCTTTTCCTCATATAGAAGCCAGCAAACTAGGAGATGATTTAGCTTATTCTGCCATGCTTACCTTCCTCCCTAAGGGACTGATAGGGGTCGTACTTGCATCTTTGATAGCTGCAGTAATGTCTACCTTGTCTACCCACCTTAATTGGGGTTCATCTTATGTAGTTAACGATTTTTACGCCAGATTTATTAAGCCAGAAGCTTCTGACAAAGAACTTGTAGCCGTTGGTAGAATTTCCACAGTTGGGCTTATGGTGCTTGCAGCATTATTAGCTCTTGTGCTTTCCAATGCCCTTGAAGCTTTCAATATTTTGTTACAAATTGGTGCGGGTACTGGCTTGATATTTATTTTGCGCTGGTTTTGGTGGAGAATCAATGCTTATACCGAAATCTCTGCTATGATCGTATCCTTTATAGTGGCAATATATTTTGAGTCAATTCACAATAAATTAGGCTTTTGGCCTATACCGGAAGAAATGGGTTACCTGAAATTACTTTTTGGTGTCTCTATCACAACGATTACTTGGGTGTCTGTTACCTTATTGACCAAACCAGAGGAGGATAAAGTATTGATTGCTTTCTATAAAAAAGTTAGGCCGGCATCTTATGGCTGGAAAAAATTATTGGGCAAATACCCTGAGGTAAAAGAAGAAGTTGGTCAACTGCCAATGGAAATTGGATTAATGCTGATTGCTTCTATTATGGTCTTTTCGGCTTTATTTGGTGTGGGATTCTGGATCTATGGCGAAACATTACCTGCAATCATTGCCACAATTATTACATTGGCCGGAGGTTTTCTAGTCTATAAAGGATGGAAAAAAATGAAGTTATCCTAACGGGATTGCTTTTTACAGACTTAGACCAGAAAGAAAGGGGTGTTTCTGCTTATTATTTGTTGAAATACCCTGATAGCAGTTGAATAATTAAGTCATTCTAAAAGAAAACTTATGGCTAATAAAACGGCTGAAATATTAAAAGAGAATAAACTAAGAGTAACCAGTTGCAGGAGAGATGTGCTTTCAACCTTCTTTAACAGGAAGGTAGCACTGTCTCACGCTGATCTTGAAAATGCCTTAAAAGACAATTTCGATAGGGTTACTATTTATAGAACGCTGAAAACGTTTTTGGAGAATGATCTTGTTCATAAGGTGCTGGACGATACGGGTGCTGCCAAATATGCATTGTGCAACCATAGTTCCGAGGTGCCTCACCATGATCATGAACATGTACATTTCAAATGTGAGAAGTGTGGGAATACCAGTTGTTTGGACGAAATTTCCCTCCCGAAGGTGTCACTACCAAAAGGCTATGAACTAAGGGAAATGAATTTATTAATTCAGGGGATTTGTAACAAGTGCAAATAAAAAAATTAAAAAGCTATGGGTTTATTCTCCTTCTCATCAGAAGGCCAAACGATACCTGGTGGTAAATCAATAACCGGTGGTACATTGTTTTCTACTCCACCGTCACCATCTTCATCATTGTTTTTCCGGTTTCTTTTGATTTTAGACCTAGTAAGTGTGGTTACAAAGTATATCAATACCACGTAAGCTACACCACATAAAATCAAATCTATCACCAGGCTATTCATTATATCGAATGTTTGCTCACTAAGTTACAATAATAATTTGAATAAATCAACTTGTTGGCCTGAGGATTAATCGGTTATATTATATTCTTAATGGAATAAAAGTAGCTTTTTCTAATAATCAATTTGTCAAGTTTCTCAAAATGTTTTTAAGTTCTTGTCAATAGTAATAATATTGACGGAAGATTTGGAAGTCCAGTTTCATTTTTATTGTAACAAAGGGTGGCATTTTATAAATACTGAAATAGACAAAAGCTAATTATAGATTCAAGGTAGCCCGCACATTTGATTTACTAGGCTTAGGAAATGTGGGAACGTTGGCTTGGAGCCATCACGTAGTGCTTTATTGGTATCAAAAAAGATAAAAAAACAAAAAGGGATAGAGAATAAACTTGCTATCTAATGTATAAGGTAAGATATTTGTCCAGCAAAATGAATATTTAATAATGATCGTAAAAACAAAAAAATATAAACTGGAAACAGGTACCTATATCAAACAGGGATTAAAAAATATATTAAAACAGCAATGGTGGGTGGTATTGATCGCTATAGCCATAGCCTGTGGTTATTTTTGGATATCCTCATGGTGGTGGATAAGCATGGCATTATTAGCCTACGCATTGTATTGGCTTTTTTGGGTAATACAGTTTGCAGGTGTTACCCAAATGGAGCAGAATAAAGTAATGTTTGAACGGCTTTCTTATGAAATAGACAGTCGTCAAGTACTTATGAAAATCAATAGCAAACAGGGAATGCCAATTAAATGGGAAATGATAAAAGAAGCTCAAATTAAAGAGGATGCCTATATCCTTGTTTTATCTAAGGCTCAGTTTATTCATCTTCCTTTTAGAATTTTCAACTCTCAAAACGAAGTGAAATTTGTAGAGACAATATTGAAGCGCAAAGGATTTTTAGCATAATTTGTCTACAAACCTGGCAGAAAAAAGGGCAGATATTTAGAATATCTACCCTTTTTTTATGCCTATTGATGTAATCTCAGGTTATCGAAAACTATCTGCTTCCCTGTAAGCCTGAATTACTGCTTCTTCACCTTGTTTGCCGGGACTGAAATTTCCATGTTCCATGCCGCACACACCTTTATAACCTTTTTCATAAATGAATTTAAAAACATTTTCGAAATTAATCTCTCCGGTGCCAGGTTCCTTTCTACCAGGATTATCTCCAATTTGTATATAGGCAATCTCTTCCCAACACGTTTCCATCAATGTAATGAGGTGCCCTTCATTTTTTTGCTGGTGGTAGATATCGTACAAAATCTTACAGTTAGGGCTATCTACTCCCTTACAAACAAGGTAAGTTTGAGGGGAAAAACGCAAGTAAAGATTAGGGGAATCGCTAAGTGGCTCCAGTACCATTGTTAACCCATGGGGCTCAAGGATATCCGCACCTTTACGAAGTGCTTCTATAACATTGGCAGTTTGTATATCGAGGGGCAAATCCCTATGAAAATCACCTGGAACCACCGTGGTCCATTTTGCATTTACACGTTTGGATACTTCTACAGCTTTTTTACAACCAGCTAGAAAAATATCTACATACTCCTGTTTTCCAGCAGCCAACGTGTTGGCACCATTTCCTCCTTTGTCCAATACAAAGACGCCCATAGTCATCCCCAGCTTTGCCAGGTGATTGCCTATCTTCTCCTGCATCTCAGGAGTCCTTTTCATCATGCCATTGTCTTCAAGACTTCTAAAACCACGTTCGTGCATGTAAGTAATCTGGTCCAAGAGATCTTCCCCAGCTAGATTTTTAAACATGCCAAAATGTGGCGCGTAGTCTAGATTAAAAGTAGCATCTGCCTCAAAATTGTTTGTCTGAGCAGCCTGACTTGTACTAACCCCTGCTATTCCAGCCGCAACTGTTCCAAGGGATACGTTTTTTATAAATTTTCTTCTTTCCATCAGCTTATACTACTTTAGTTTGACCAGGAATTGCATAAGGATAATAACCATCCTCATTTGGAAGAACCTTTGGCATGGCATCCCAAGCTAACTTATCAGGTCTAAGGTTCACATTTGAATTTATACCCTCATCCCAAGTGACAGGTTTTCCGGAATAAGTCGCGTAACGACCTAAAATAGAGGTCATGGTACTTTTGGCAGCATTCTCTGCATCAGCAAACTTGTACTCACCTTTTACAACGGCATCAAATAGCATGTCATGCTCCACCTGATAAGGGTTTGCATTGTTTGTTCCATCATGGTCATAAAGGCTGTTTCCTTTAAGGTCAGTCAATTTGCCAGTATGTCCGCCATTCATATATGCTTTACCTTTCGTTCCCTGGAAGCTTTCATCTACCCTGTTATAAGCACCTGGAAAATGTCGACATTCACTATGGATTGCTGTTCCATCCGCATAGGTAAACAAGATCACGTGATGGTCAAATATCTCTCCATTCTCCTTACCTCTTCTAACTGTTCTTCCGCCTGTTCCCTCTGCTTTTACCGGGTATCCATTCTTGACCCAGTTGGCAACATCCAGGTTATGTACATGCTGTTCCGTGATATGGTCACCACATAGCCAATTGAAATAGTACCAGTTTCTCATTTGGTATTCCATCTCAGTTTGTCCTGGCTGGCGCTCTCTTACCCAAACCCCTCCGTCATTCCAAAAAACCTGACCACCAATGATATCTCCAATTTCACCATTATGGATGCGGTCTATTGTCTGGATATAATTGTCTTGATAGTGTCGTTGAAGGCCTACTACTACATTTAGCTTCTTGGCTTTAGCGGTCTTAGCTGCTGCCAAAATTCTACGGATACCAATTGCATCTGTAGCGACAGGTTTTTCCATAAAAATCTGCTTTTCAAGGCGGACTGCTTCTTCAAAATGATCAGGTCTGAAGCCTGGAGGAGTAGCGATAATTACCACGTCCGCCTCTTTCATGGCATGTTTGTAACCATCAAAACCCACAAATTTCTTCTCTTCAGGAACGACTACCTTATCTTTGCCATATTTTTTTAGTATGCGCTCATGACTTTGATCCAAGCGATCCTTGAAAGCATCTGCCATGGCTACCAACTTGATGTTCTGTCCGGTTTCAAAGGCCTGGAAGACTGCTCCTGTACCTCTACCGCCACACCCAATGACGGCAATCTTTATGGCGTCATCACCTGCAGCATGAGCTCCTGGGAGGGTGAATGGGCTTAACATGGCTCCACCAGTTATTATTGCCGAAGTTTTGATGAAATTCCTTCTTTCATTACTATTATTTTCTTTCATTATCCGTTGAGTTTATTTTAATAATCTTCCATCGGCTCACTGCCGTAATATTTTTCTATGAATTCTGGACTTGGGGTTGTAAGTGGTCTTACTACTCTCATTCCTAAAAATGGTGCTTCGGGAAACCACCATTGACTTTTAGGGATTTGTGGGTCTATTCTTTTCCATTCTGGTGTACTGGCCGTCCGTTTGCTGCTGGTCATTTCATCTGGACTACTATCATAGCTGCCTCCTCTGATTACTTTAGGGTATAGCTCTTCAGATAAATTTAGTGGGTTGTCTGTTGATGATCTCCTGTTTGCATAGGCACCTGCTTCATAATGATCTATCGTCCATTCGTTTACATTGCCCAGGATGTCATAAAGCCCCCAAGGGTTTGATTTCTTTTGGCCTATTTTATGGGTGGTTCCGTCACTATTTTCGCCATACCAAGCAAAATCCCCCAGCTTAGATGGGTCATCTCCGAAAAAATATTTCGTGTTTGTTCCTGCCCGGGCGGCATATTCCCATTCGGCTTCTGTTGGCAATCTAAAAAAGACCCCTGTTTTTAGATACAACCACCTGCAAAACTGAATGGCGCCATATTGGGTCATTGCAATCGCTGGTTTATGCTCCTTTCCCATTCCGAAGGTCATGTCTAGATAGGGTATGGATGGTCTGGTTAGCCCGTCTATTTTTGGGCTTAAGGAGCCTTCACTGGAGGAGGCTTCAAAACCTTTGTCTAAAAATAATTCGTAAAGATCCCAAGTGACTTCATGGGAAGCCATCCAAAACGGATCTACATTGACCTCGTGTACTGGAGTTTCATCTGAAGCGCCATTTTTACTTCCCATTTTAAAGCTTCCTTCAGGAATGGTGACCATATCAAATGAGATTCCTGTTCCCGGAATCTCTTGTGAATAGGGCTCAAAAGCCTTATTAAAATGATAGGAACTTGCTAGAAACAAGACAGATGAAACAGAACTCACGAATAAAGTTCTTTTAAATAATTTTAACATGGATAAGGCTTAGGTATTCTTTTAATTAACTAGTAGTAATTTACTTCAATTTTTAATATAAATTAATTGAATGCTTAAATTACCTTAATTTTTTAAATATTGAAAGTTTCTGTTATTGGGACGGTAGTTTCATTCTTTTAGCCCAGTTTGAAAGACATAGAATTACCATGGAAGGAGCCGAAGCTGAAGTGATTCTATCCCGTTATAGATTGTCTATGGCCTATTTCGGGCCTAATAAAGGCTGTTATTGGGGAATAGGGTTCTTCTGTTAGTATTTAGCGTAATCTTAGAAAAAAATTGTTAGGCAGAAATCTAAAGCCTTTGCGGGATTAAGGTCAAAGGAATAAACAAAGTTTGCCTGTCTTTTCTTTTTGGCCAAGGTAAATTCCTTTCTTTAGCCTTTTGTATTTATTTAATGTAAAGCGTTGAATGAGATGGCGAATAATTTTTTATTTCCTTTTCAATTTCCCTCGCTACTTGTGCATTAAAATGGACGGGGTCTCGGAAGTTTTGGGAATCAATGATTAACTCGGAGTCATAATTGAAATCAAAAACATCACCAAATGAGCGCATATCACTACGGAATTTATCCGTATATTCCTTTAAGTCATATTCTTTAAGCACATCATGGTAATCTTGATGCAATGGTGGTATCCAAAATATTAACTTGATGCCTTCCTTTTTACAATATTCAGCTATTTCAGCGAGCTGTTTCTGGTACTCATCTGGGTAGGTAATGTTTTTGTAAAATTTATCTGTTTCACCAAGCTTCTTGTTCCAATAGTATTCTTTAGCTCCTGACTCTTCTACCGCAGGTGAAGCATCTTTTTCAGAAGCTACTAATGATTTTGCCAATGCTACGGTAGCATTGAAGGTGTATTTATTAAAGGCATAAGCAAAAAAGTTTCCTTTTCTGAAAAGGGTTTCTTCCACCCAAAAACGCTTGTTAAATTTATTATATAAATTGAGGTTAATCCCTATCAAAACGGTATCTGGCTTTACTATTTCGGTGGCCCACCAAAAGGACTGTATCATTTCTTTTAAACTCGCCCCACCATAGGCTAAATTGGACCAGGTTTTTTTATCCATGGCATCGTAGAGCCCATTACTTCTGGAATCTCCTATGACCCAATTTTTTTTTGGGTCATTCTCAAATGCAATAATTTTGTACAGGTGTGGTTCAATGCTCTTGGCTATCGTCTCTCTCTTTTCTTCACTGGTTATACCAAAACCATTTAGATAATTAAAAGGATCGATGAATGCTATTATTAGACTGTATACAACAAAAGGAATTACAAAATACAGACTATTCCCTATGAATCTTTTCATTACACTTAAAATTGAAAATAAATGAACTCTTGTTGAACCCCATTCATAATGAAACAAAAGATGATAATTACATAATAAAATGTCCATCTAATTGCTTTAGGGGTTCGCAGAGGGTTTAGTTCTAGCCCATGTTTTTTTTCTCGTTGTAACCATTCAACAATAATGAAGCCTATTATTAAAAAAAATAGATAAATCAAATGGTTGCCGGTATTCATGCTCCAGAAATCTTGTATTGGAAGCAGGAAGAATTTTAGTGAAAAGATGATAGAAATATAGTCAAAAGCCATGGCTAAGCTATCTGCTCTAAAGAATATCCAAGCAAATACAGTTAGAAGAAATGTGGTAGCCATTTGAAAAGTTTCTTTAAGGCTCGGTAGGTATTTTCCAGCAGCAACAGTATCTGTTGTATGCTTTCTGTTCCTTTTTGTCAACAACAAGGGTAGGTAAAAAGCAGCATTCAATGCTCCCCAAAAAATAAAAGTCCAATTGGCTCCGTGCCAAAACCCACTTACAATGAAAATTATAAATATGTTTCTTATCGTATGCCCTCCTTTACTTCCACCCAGTGGTATGTATAGGTAATCCCTAAACCAGGTAGAAAGAGAAATGTGCCATCTCCGCCAAAATTCGGCAATGTCCCTTGAAAAATAGGGGAATGCGAAATTTCGTTTTAAGTCAAATCCAAATAATCTGGAGGCACCTATGGCTATGTCCGAATAGCCAGAGAAATCACAGTATATCTGAAAGGCAAATAACACCCCTCCAAGGAATAAAGTAAAGCCTGAAAAGGATTGATAATCATTGAAAATGTCATTTACATAAATGGCGCAATTGTCCGCAATGACGATTTTTTTAAATAAGCCCCAAAGCATCTGACGCAAGCCATCACTGGCTTTGGCAAAGTTGAATTCTCTATTTTTGAGGAATTGCGGCAATAGGTTTGTAGCCCTTTCAATAGGTCCAGCAACCAGCTGTGGGAAGAAACTAACATAAGCAAAAAAGGCAATAGGTTCTGAGACTGGCGCCAACTTTTTGCGGTAAGCATCAATGGTGTAGCTCATCGTCTGGAAGGTGTAAAAACTGATCCCAACAGGCAGTATAATGTTTAACCTTGCAGGATCCATAGCATTGCCAAACAAGGTAAAGCTATCTGCAAAGCTATCTGCAAAGAAATTGTAATATTTAAAAAAGCCTAAAAACCCAATATTTATGCACAAGCTGATAAATAGCAGCCATTTTCTATGGGACTTTTTCTGATTTCTTGCTAATTGTATTCCAATTAAGAAATCAACAAGTGAACTAAAAAATATTAAAGATAAAAACCGATAATCCCACCACCCATAAAAAACATAACTGGCAATCAAAATCCACGAATTTTGAAGCTTTAAATTCTTATTAAAGACAAACCAATAGAGTAAAAATACAAGAGGAAGGAAAATCAGGAATTCAATGGAATTGAATAACATGACAATACAAGTAATTAGGTAGGTTGTACAATGCTTGATTTAGTTTAGTTGCTATTGAATACCAACTTGTACTAACTTTTATAATGGCACAAAACTATGTATAAAATTCATTTATATGACCACTTTACTGGAAAAAAATAAATTTATTCATATAATTAATTGTATTTTACCCCTTCTTTAACTCCAATAGATATTTTCCGGTATAATTATTTGACTGGTTCATTAAATCTTCTGGAACTCCTTCAAAAACGACATGGCCACCTTTATCTCCTCCTTCAGGCCCTAAGTCTATTACCCAGTCCGCAGCCATTATTACTTCAGTGTTGTGCTCGATTATAAGTACAGTATGTCCCTGATCAATTAGCGAGTTGATAGAGAAAAGCAATTTCTTTATATCATGAAAGTGTAGACCAGTGGTTGGTTCATCAAAAATGAACAATATTTTCTCCTGTTTTTTGGAATCATTTTTCCCTAAAAAGGAGGCTAATTTTACCCTTTGGGCTTCTCCACCACTTAGGGTATTGGAGGATTGGCCAAGACCAATATAACCAAGACCTACTTCTTGAAGAGGTCTCAACTTATGGATAATAGCCTGTTTTTCGCTAAAGAAGTCCATCGCCTCATCAATGGTTAAGCCCAATACTTCCGAAATGTCTTTTCCATTGTATTTGGCATCCAATATTTCATTTTTAAAACGTTTCCCTTTGCATGATTCGCAGGTAAGGTATATATCTGCCATAAACTGCATCTCGATCTTTTGGGTGCCCTCTCCCTGGCAAGCTTCGCACCTGCCACCATCTACATTGAAACTAAAAAATGCTGGCTTATAACCCCTCTGCTTGGAGATTGGAAGATCTGCATAAAGTGCGCGTATTCCATCATAGGCTTTTACATAGGTTACAGGGTTTGACCTAGAGGATTTGCCTATTGGATTTTGATCTACAAATTCCACCCTGTTAATATTTCTATAATGTCCTTCAATTTTGTCAAACCGCCCTGATTCATCATTTACGGTTCCAAGTATCTTGCCGATTGCCGGGTACAATACTTTTTTGACTAGAGTAGATTTTCCTGAACCGCTAACTCCTGTCACCACTGTCAGAATCTCTAAAGGTATTTTAACAGTTATATTTTTAAGGTTGTTTTCTGTTGCACCTTTAATTAAAATGTATTCCGTCCATTTTCTGTTATGGATTTTGGCACTTATAGACTCTTCACCACTCAGGTACCTGGAAGTATGGGTATTTCCCGCACCCATCAATTCTTTCAGCGTTCCCTGAAAAATTAGTTCACCGCCATGAACTCCTGCGTCTGGCCCGATGTCAATTACCTGATCTGCCGTAAGAATGATTTTCTCCTCATGCTCCACTACGATCACAGTATTGCCTAGATCCCTCAGCGCCTTCAATACAGTAATTAACCGCTCCGTATCTCTCGGATGTAAACCTATACTAGGTTCATCCAGTATGTACATAGACCCCACCAATGCGCTGCCCAGTGAAGTAGCCAGTTTTATACGTTGGAATTCGCCACCAGACAAGGAAGAGGTTAGTCTGTTGAGGGTTAAATAACCAAGCCCTACCTGATCGAGGTATTCAAGTCGGTTAATAATTTCTTGTAACAATCTTTTGGATACGTTTTTCTCCGTCTCAGTAAGTTCCAACGTTTCAAAGAAAGGAAGTGCTTTGTCTATTGGCAGTAACACCATATCAGTAATGGATTTATTTGTTATTTTAACATAGGAAGCATCTTTTCTAATCCTTGTACCCTTACAATCTGGGCATGTAGTTTTACCCCTAAACCTGGAAAGCATTACCCGGTACTGTATTTTATGGAGTTTGCTTTCGAGAAAAGCAAAAAAATCATTTATGCCTTTAAAATAATTATTGCCCGTCCATAGAATAGCTTTGTCTTTCTCATCAAGATCTTCGTAAGGTCTATGGATGGGGAAGTCAAACTTTATTCCATCCTTTAAAAGTGGCTGTAACCATTTTTTGCTTGATTCTCCGCGCCATGGTGCAATGGCTCCCTCAAATATTGAAATGGCTTTGTCAGGAATTACCAAATCAGGATCTATTCCCAGGACTGAGCCAAAGCCTTCACAAGTTCTGCAAGCACCATATGGATTATTAAAACTAAAAAAATTCACCGTGGGTAATTCGAAATGAATTCCATCTAGCTCAAATTTATCGCTAAAGGTTCTTACGGCTTTGTCCTGAACAACGATTTTGCATTCACCCAATCCTTCAAAAAAAGCAGTCTGAATACTATCTGCAATTCTAAATTGATTTCCTTCGTCCTCCTTTTTTACCGATACCCTATCAATAAGGATCTCGAAGGTACCTTCAGGCAATTTTTCTCCTTCCAACAGCTCTTCTACAAAGGATACCTCACCATCTACTAGTACGCGCGTAAAACCTTTTTGTAACAAGATTTCCAATTCCTTTTCTCTAGCTCTGTCTTCACTGAAATGTAAAGGGCAACTAATCATGACCTTATTACCTTCCTCGAAGCTATGAATATAGGAGACTATATCAGTTACCGTATGGTGTTTTACTTCTTCACCACTTATGGGAGAGATGGTCCTGCCTATCCTGCTAAATAGGAGCTTAAGGTAATCGTAAATTTCAGTAGTGGTACCTACAGTAGATCTTGGGTTTTTAGTGTTTACCCCTTGCTGGATGGCTATGGCTGGTGATACACCTTTAATGTATTCTACCTCAGGTTTCTCCATACGGCCTAAAAATTGCCTGGCGTAGGAGCTCAAGCTTTCTACATACATCCGCTGGCCTTCCGCAAAAAGAGTGTCGAAAGCCAACGAAGATTTTCCTGAACCTGATAAGCCTGTAATTATTATCAGCTTATTCCTGGGAATGGCTATGCTTAGACTTTTAAGATTATTGACCCGGGCATTCTTTATTATGATAAAAGATTTTGGATCCAGATCTTCGAGTGATGTGCTTTTTTTGACAGTAGTAATACCCATAACATGCAAAGATACCAACCCAAGCCTATAAATGATAAAATGTCATTGAAAAAAAAAACCGACAGTCATAAAGGTGACTATCGGTCTTCTATATCGCTTGCGGTTATTTATGTTTCATAGGTCTTATGAGCAAGCAATGAGGTATAATGCGATTTTATCGTTTTATAATTTTGTAAGTTTTTTTAGATTTTGTCGTTTGGATTGTTACCAAATAATGGTTACTAGGAAATTGACGCATATCAATCTGGTATCTCTTATCACCAACCTTCTCAACTAAGGGTTGAGCCCTTACTCTTTGATCTTGACTCATAAGCTCCACATTCACAATTACATCATCTGAATCCACAAAAAGTAAATCCATAGTAGGGTTTGGAAAAGGCATCAACTTATCGCTAGGTGAGTTGTTTTCGACCCTGATCACATCAGAATAACTGAAAGTGTCGTCCAAGTCTATTTGCCTTATCCTGTAAAAAGTAAAGGTGTTTTCAAAGGAATCGTCCGCAAACTGATATTGAACTTCATTGTTGCTATTTCCTTGGGCTTCAATTTCTTCACCAAATTCTTTCCAGTTGAATCCATCTTCTGATCTCTCTAAGATAAAATTACTGGTATTTTTTTCTTGTAAAGTGCTCCATTTAAGGCAGTTGTTATCACCGCATGACTGGCCAAGAAAATCGCCCCATTCAAGAGGAAGTGTTAACAATTGCTCGACGTAGTCGAAAGAGATAGATTGGTTTCCACTAATTTCATAATAATCTAAAACTAGTTCCAATACGCCATCTTCTATAATTTCCATTTGGTAGGTATCAGCTGAGGCTTTCTTTCCACCTACCTTTGCCCATTCGTTAATAACCGTGGTTCCATTGATTAATAATCTGTAACCATCGTCTCCATTGACGCTAAAGTCATAGGTTCCAGACGATACATTCAAACGCATTCTGTATTGCACTGTAAAGTTCTCTGTTTGGGAATTACATCCTACCCCAGCTGGGAAGTTTTGAGTAAATACAGAATCCTCATAAACTCTTCCTGAATAATTTGTGGAAGCAAAATTTCTAGGGGAACCATAAGTATGTCCTATCCACTCATTTTCGCCAAATTCCGTACGGTCCAAATCAGGGATTGGATTAACGATTACTTCCAATACATTAGTGAATACATCCACATCAGTATTTGTTCCATCGTCTTCAACAATTGTGTTGGTAGCTCCCCTTCTATAATACCTTGTTCCAGTCCAGTTGTTGTCTGGGTCACCGGCATCATAGGTTGGGATTTTATAATCTTTACTTGTTGCTCCTGGGATGGTAGCCCACGTGGTTGATGCATCATTTGTAGTGGCGTATTGCCAAAAATAATCTGTTACTTCTCCGTTAGCGAATACTGCAGGACCTATAGATCTTATTAGAGTAGGATCAGGGTTGATTCCACAAAAGGAAACTGAACCTGAGGCATCATTTCCCATTTTTATCTCTCCAGGACCGAAATACAGTTCAATTTCAAAAGCAAATCTGTTGGCGCCGTCTTTTTCATAATAGTTCAATTGCATGAACCATTCCTGAGCAGCTTCCAACTCTACATAATAATGTCTGATGTTTTGTTCAAAAACGAAGTTGTCGACACCATCAAAAGACAAGGAGTCTGCCTCATTTTTAACCCAGTTATTATGGACTAACTCATCTCCATTTACATCTAAAGCCAAACTTCCTTCTATATCATTAACGTTAGAGCCCATTCGGAAAAAAGAACCGTCATCACTACCGATTCGTATACGAAAGATTCCATTTTCAGCTGGAACATATCTACCACGCATCATCAAACCAAATAGATTCAATTGCGTATTACATCCACCTGGTGTTGTAGCACTGATACCCGTTTCAAAAAACAGTGAGTCAGAATCGTACCCATTGGCAATATTGGGGTCATTAAAATGGGTGTCAAAATTTACTCCAGTAGTAGGTAGGAAATTAACGCCATCTCTTAATAACATTCCTTTGTACTTTGCGCTATCTTTTTCAAATTGCTTAGGTTCTTCCTCACCAGCAAAATCTCCGTTAGGATTGTATGAAGTTGTCAACTGGTAAACATAGCCGTTCCATAGATTGGTTGGATAACCTTCTTGCCAACCATTACTCCACGGGTTGGTAAGGCTAAATGGTTTTACACCATCACAAGCCAATTGACCAAAGCTTTGCGCTGAAATAGTTACAAACAAAATGATGGATAAAACTACGCTGTTAAAATAGTTTCCGTTTCGATTTACTCCTCTCAATATCCCCTGCATTTGAAAAATAATTAAAATTGAAATGCTTTTATACTGCTGTTAGATGCAAATTTATGCATTTGAGATTAATAAGCAAGGGAAATGGGAGATTATTTTTACAAAATGCTAAAAAAGTTATTTAAAATTCATTTATCTGTGTTTATTTTTATGGTCCAAATAAGGTTTTAGCATCAAAAACTGTTTGAATTTCGCATAATAGGTGATGTCATGGATATCTTGAACTTCATCAAAAATGGCCTTGGCTTTATTTAAATCTCCTTTTCGGTAGGCATCCAAAGCATAAGGTAGGGAAGCAAAAGCTCTTTGTACCTTTAAATCTTCTTCAACCTGAGATTCCCCTTGGCGCTGCAAACTAAAATTTAAACTATCCTGACTTACCAATACACTCTGCATACCGATGGCTTTTTTTAACACCAATCCTGCCAAATCAGTACATCGGCTTAGTGCCACATAGACTTGTCCTGCTTCAAAAGACTTGTCTATTTCCACAATACATTTTTCAAAGGTAAGTCCTTGACTCTTATGGACCGTAATGGCCCAAGCAAGCTTCAGTGGAAACTGTGTAAATCTACCAATAACCGTTGCATCTACTTTTTTCTCCTGTTCATTGTATTGAAAATCTACATTTTCCCAAACCTCTCTTTCAACTTCATAAAATGTCCCATTATTCGCTTCTACCAGGATTTTGTTCTTATGCATCTCTACTACTTTTCCTATCATTCCATTGTAGTAGTTTTTTTCGGTATTGTTTCGCATGAAGATTACTTGCGCTCCGACTTTGAGTGTGATGTCTATGGGGTCAAAAGGGGCCATGGTTGGAGGGAAATCATCGGCTATGTCCGCCGTGAAAACTTTCTCCTCGCTTTTTATAAGCGCTAATTTCTGTTTATTAATTTGATGGATATTATAGTTATGGGTTCCCAGAATTATATACCCTTGATCAAGAAGATCAAAATGATAGTCGGCTGCCCGCTTGTTTAAAAAATCGATGTCTTCATAGGTATGTCTGCTTTCCCTTATTCTGTTCAAAAGGTCCTTGAATACGGTGTCCTTTTGTCTATATATTTTTTGTAACTCAATATGAAAAGGCATTAATTCTTTAAAACCATAAGAACTAAAGAAAAAGCGAGTCTCATATCTAGTGGACAATAAGGACCAGTCTTTGTCTTTTACTATGGGAGGCAACTGAAATGGATCGCCAATCAATATAAGTTGGACCCCACCAAAGGGCAGGTGCATTTTCCTTCTAAACACACGCAATATTTGGTCAAGTATGTCCAGTATTTCCACACGGACCATTGAAATCTCATCAATAATAAGAATATCCAATTGTCGAATGACTCTCAACCGGCTGTTGGTGTATTTGAAGGTGTCAAAAATATTTTGTTTCGAGCCTTTGGCTTGTAGCCTGGGATCTTCTGGAAGAAAAATTTGCCTGGGGTCAATTTTAAAAAAGCTATGGATGGTTTTGCCTTTTGCGTTTATGGCAGCAACGCCTGTTGGCGCAACCACCACCATGTTTTTAGTCGGGTTAAATCTTCTCAGGGTGTGTAGAAAAGTGGTTTTACCAGTGCCCGCCCGACCTGTCAGGAAAAGTGATTTATTGGTATGCAAGGCAATTTCAAGGGCCTGGATAAAGGGCTCATTGGTCATGTCCAAGCCTTTGGCTTCAAATTCTTGACGAAAAAACGATTTTAAAAAAGACATGAGGTAAAATGTTTGTTAAATAGATGCTTAAAATTATTAATAATTTTATCGCTTTCGTATATATTTTAAATTATTGACAAAACTTAAATACTTGTTAAGTTTCAAATTAAACCTCATGTGGCAATGGATCTGGCATTAAATATTTTTAAAATAATATTAAGTATCATAAGTATTTTGGCTGTAATAACGTCAAAGCTGAAAGTTAGTAACTGGTGAGTAATGTACTCACCCCAAATCGACATGTTGAGAAATTAATCCATCTGGTAAATAAGCTTTAACCCAATCTCGTGCTGACCTTAGCGTCTGATAAAAGGTGGGAGGACCAATTGTCAGTTTTAGAAAAAGAGTACAAGTACTAAGTCAAAATACCATTGCGTAATCTTTACGGAATGCACTTGTATTCCAATTTGTAATTGAAGGACACCAAGGTTCTTTTTTTAGTAGAGGACGATATTCCATCCATTCACACTTCTGTAATCCTTCCATCAGGAAAACCCATACAAATCCACTGTATCCATCCCGAACCACCAAGTCCGACAGAAAGCGATACGTCCCTTTCGCGAGATGCGGAACTTCTAATTGTTGGTGAAAATGTAAAGGATGCTGCCCTACCAACATTGGTTTTTGGTGACCTTAACGATGTGGCCTGGTCAAGAACGACACTACTGTTTCAAAAAATTAGCGGGCTTTTGGACCCCAGGAAAGGAAGGATTTTTTTAATACGTACAATGCAAAGTACCTACCTTTCCGATGGTCATTGGACCATATTTTTCATTCTGAGGATTTTCTATTAAGAGAGATAAAAAAACTTCCTTCCATATCCACTGACCACTTTTCTATGTTCATTAAGTTGAAGTTGCAGCCTGAAAATGGCCAAGAAGATCAAAAAGAGGCGCTTGATAAAGAAGACAAAAACTGGACAGAAGAAACAATAGGAAAAGCCAACCCAAACATTTTGACGATTTAACCTGATTCTGGCTTTAAAGTCAGCGAGAAGACCTGTATTTTTTGAAACCGAAATAGGAAATAGGTATTCTATTACCTACTTCCATTCCATTTACGATTACTCGGCAATCCATTTAACGTGTTATAGACTTATACTTAACATAGAAAATCCGAGGGTAATCGAAGAAGGATTAGGAGCTATATTATTAATAGCCACGGGTTTCAACCCGTGGATTAGGGGAATAAAAAAAACGCGATTTTGGCGGTATTGTTGCTATTTTTCCGCAACAATGCTGACAAAATCCTGACCGAAGATAAGCCACTTAGCGTAATTTTTTCAGCCTCATGGAATCCGGGTTTAATAGGTTGAGAAATGGCAGACATCCCAGGTTTCCAATACCTTGGTTTATCCACAGGCGATTTTACCTAAACGGAATATATTGCCTCAAATAATTACGGGAGGTTAATATAGCCATATTGACATCTGCTTCAGATTTTTCGTAGGCCTTGTCTTCTACTTCTATGCAACAGGGACCTCTGTAACCCACATCTGTAAGCGCAGCAAAAAAGCGACCCCAAGGAACATCCCCCAACCCTGGTATTTTGGGCGAATGGTATTCCAATGGATTGGCAAGGATGCCCACTCTATTTAATTTTTCCTGGTAAACCTTTACATCCTTAAGGTGAATGTGGTGAAGCCGTTCTTTGTAATCATAAATGGGCTGGACGGGATCCATCTGCATCCATACCAAATGGGAAGGATCGTAGTTTAAACCGAAATTAGCGTCTGGAATAATGGTAAACATCTTGTCCCAAATTGCTGGAGAAATGGCAAGATTCTTCCCTCCAGGCCATTCATCGTCAGTAAAAAGCATGGGGCAATTTTCAATTGCTATTTTAATACCTTTTGAAGATGCATGGTGAATGATATGAGGGAACCGTTCTTCAAAAAGCATTAAGTTGTCCGACACATTCAAGGAAGGGTTTCTACCAATGAAAGTATTGACTACCGGTATACCTAATTTTTCTGCGCCGTCTATTACTTCCATGATATGGGACAGGGCATTTTCTGCTACCTTTTCATCGGGATCCAAGGGATTTGGATAATACCCTAAGCCAGAAACATATACCTTTTTTTTCTTTTGGTAATCTTTGATATGTTGGACTGTTTTTTCATCCAAATTGGCCACATCAATATGTGTCACTCCGGCATACCGCCGTTCTGCTTTGCCTTTTGGCCAACACATGATCTCAACACAAGAAAATTGTTCTTTGGCGGCAAAATCAATTACTTCTTCAAAACTTTTTTCAGCCAAAATGGCACTTACAAAACCTAATTCAAGCATTCGTTTATAAATGATTTATAATTTACATAATAATTCTGCAGCTTTGTCCAGGATGTCATCATCCTTTGCAAAACAAAACCGTAGCAATTTATCATCTCTTTTTTCTTTATAAAAAACGGAAACTGGAACGGATGCTACCTTGATCTCTTTGGTCAGTCTAATGGCCAAATCGTAATCGTATTCATCGGTAATTCTTTCATAAGAAGCGATTTGAAAAAAGCTTCCTTTTGAAGGTTTCAATGAAAACCTGGAACTACTTAAGGCTTCATTAAATCGATCTCTTTTCCGCTGATAGAAATCAGACAACTGTTCGTAATATTCAGGTAGCTTCAGGAAGTCGGCCAGTGCATACTGCATTGGTGATACAGAACAGAAAGTAATGTATTGGTGTATGCGTTGAAACTCTTTGGTCAGTGCGGCAGGAGCAAGGCAATAACCAACTTTCCATCCTGTAACATGGTAGGTTTTACCTACCGAATTACAAATAAATGATTTCTCCTTTAATTCCGGGTGGGTCATCATGGAATGATGAATTTCGCCATCAAAAACAATGTGCTCGTAAACTTCATCACTGACAATATAGATGTTTTTGTTACGAACAATTTCCGCTAGACTGTTGAGGTCCTCCTTGCTAAATACTGTCCCCACAGGATTGTGAGGTGAATTGACAATAATGGCCTTGGTCTTAGGGGAAATTTTAGCTTTAACTTTTTCCCAATCGATTTTGAAATCAGGTGCGTCCAAGGTTACAAATATTGGGATGCCGCCATTAAGATCGATTGCAGGAACATAACTGTCATAGGCCGGTTCCAGTACGATCACTTCATCCCCTGGATATACAACCGCAGTGACAGCACAAAATATAGCTTCTGTGGCTCCCGAAGTGACGGTGACCTCTGTTTCAGGATCATAGGATATCCCGTATACCTTACTGGTTTTCTCCGCAATACTTTCTCTGAAAGCAGGGACACCAGACATGGGAGCGTATTGGTTGTAGCCATTTTTTAGATAGTGGCATACCAATTCGCTTAGTTTTGGAGAACAGTCAAAACTTGGAAACCCTTGAGATAAATTATAAGCGCCTTCATCTGTTGCGAGTTTAGACATTACCGTAAAAATGGTAGTGCCAACATAGGGTAACTTTGAGGGTAAATTTTTTCCTTTTATCATAATTATAAAAAGTCCACCATAGATTATTTTGGACTGGAAATATTAAGTTTATTTAAAAGCAGCCACTCCTGCTGCTGCAATTTTTCCGTCATCGGAAGGCTTTGCGCCACTCACGCCAATAGCACCTATGACCTGGTCTCCTGATATTATTGGAAGTCCTCCCTCCATAGCCAATACTCCTGGCAGACTCAGGATATTTAATCTTCCCTCCATTACCATGTCTTCAAATTCCTTGGTTGATCTTTTGAATTTTATTGCAGTTTCACTCTTTTCTAATGCCACATCTATACTTCCGGTTTGCGTACCATCCATTCTTCTTAGCGCTACCAAATGTCCACCTGCATCAACTATTGAAATGACGACATTCCAATTGTTATCTTTGGCTTTTGCCTCTGCAGCATCAGCGATAATTTGCGCGTCTTTTAATGTTAGAACTCTGGTTGTCTGTTGTGCATTCGCAGAATAACTGACTACGGCGAATAATAATAAGAAAATTGAAAATGTTAGCTTCTGCATTTTTGAAAATTTAAGTTCTAAAACGTTTAATCTTAAATATAATTAATAAACTGCAATTCTTAAATTTTTTATATTTGTGCATGGATTTAAAGCCGATTAATTTATGAAAACCTACCAAAAAGAAATCATATTGCCAGCCTATAGAAGGGGTTTTCACCTCATAACCAGACCTATTGTGGATAACTTTCAAGAATTAAAAAAAATAGAAAAAGGATGGCTTCAAGTATGGATAAAGCATACTTCGGCAGGATTAACGATCAATGAGAATGCAGATCCTTCTGTAAGAGTGGATTTTGAAACCTTCACCAATTACCTAGTTCCTGATGATTATCCACATTTTATCCATACGATGGAAGGGCCTGATGACATGCCTGCACACTTAAAATCAAGTATTTTTGGTGTTTCAGTTCAGATTCCTGTTACCCGAGGAAAATTGAACCTTGGCATTTGGCAAGGGATTTACCTTGGAGAATTTCGGAACCACGGGGGCGAGAGAAGTCTGGTGCTTACTGTAATGGGAGAATAACCATTATTAATAAAAAGTACTTCGAGAACTGCTTTTTTTTATCTTATCCACAATTTTATCCACCAAAAGTTGCCAACTATTTAAAATTCAAGACCTTGGGTAGTGCCACTTATCATTTTGACTGTTTGATAGAATTAAAAGCAACCAATCCTGTAGCCTGTTTGGGGTCTTAAAAGTGTTAGAGTGTTTGCTTTTAATGGCGATAACTTCACCATCTTGGGGATTGACCCAATAGGCAACAGTACCATTCAAAACAGCCTTTTTTAACCTCAATTTTATTTCACTGCCCGTGGGTTCGTACACGAGGATACAACTTTGATCGGCAGTTGTCAAGGCCAGTTTTTTGGGGGTAAATGGCCAATTAATTCCTGCGATAATTTTTCGAGTAGTAAGCATTTGCTGCCAAGGTAAACTTTCGAAAACCCGCCGTAGAATTTCCATCTGAGTGGCTCCCGGTAGATCCAGTGCGGCTTTCCAGGAAAGGTGAGCACCAAATAATGGGGTTGAATCAGCAGAATACATTTGCCAGACTTCATTGCACCCATAAGTATATCCCGCAGCACCAGACATCATGCTCCAATAAGCCGATAATCTTACATCTGATGCATCTAGTCGTTGAAAATTCCACTTGTTCAATAGATTAGGGATATTTTCATAACCTGGTTCACCATTGATAACCGGTCTTAGGGGTTGCCTGCTTCTGGCCTTATTCACAACGCTGTATTCCCGGAAATTTTTCTGGTGTCTGGACTGAAACATGTCTACTTGCAACCATGGGGCTTTACCAAACATATCACTTGCTATCACACCACCGTTTGGATGGTACGTGATCAGGCTATCCTTGTCAAATTCACGAATTCCTTCGGCCATTTGTTCTATGATGGCTCCGTCTTCTTTGTCTTGGGGAACCCTGTCTCCTCCCAAAACCCAGACGATGTGCTGGTGCTTTGCATAACGCTTGGCCAAACCAGAACCAAAAGCCCTGGCGTTTTCAGGCGTAAAAACTTCAGGACCACTGCCCCATTTTTTATTAAACTTATCTCCCCAGGTAGGAAGAATTGCCAGGTACAAACCCATTTCTTTAGCCAGGTCTATTACCTGGTCTACATGGCTGAAATAAGCTTCATTTGGTTGGCTGGGATCTAAATCCGTCAACGGTAGGTCTCCATTGGCATTTGGCACGGTTAGGCCATCCAATTCTGCCAAAATTACGGTCTGAATGATGGTAAATCCTTTTGCCACCCGGTTTTGAAAATAGAATTGGGTTTCGGCCAAGGTTAACCTGTGGATAAGTTCCCAAGCCGTGTCTCCCAACCAGAAGAAAGGATCTCCATTCTGCTTGGTTAAGTAGCGTCCATTTTCGCTGATCTTAAGGGCAGGCAGCTTCGCTTTCATTACAAATGTTGCATCCAGTTGATGCAACTATTCATCCATCCTTTTTGAGTGCCTTCTTTGTTGATAGAGAGAGAAAAACCATGTGCTCCTAAAGGGTACAAGTGCATCTCTGCAGGGATTTGCCTTTCTAGCAAACCTTCATAAAACAAAAGGCTGTGTCTGATAGGTACCGCTTTGTCATCTTGTGAATGAAAAAGAAAGGTAGGTGGTGAATCTGCTCTAATTTGTTGTTCGTTGCTGAAATAGTTGATCCATTTGGTTTCAGGGTTTTTACCTAACAGGTTATTTCTGGAGCCTATATGTGTGAATTCCTCATTAAATGAAATTACCGGATAGCCCAGAATCATGAAATCAGGCCGGCAGGATTGCTGCAAAATGCGGTCATCAGCTCCCGGATTACCGGAGTCAAAGTGAGTGCCTAAAGTTGATGCTAGGTGTCCTCCAGCCGAAAAGCCCATAATACCTATCTTATCAGGAGCGATGTTCCACTCTTCTGCATGAAGCCTAACCAACCTGATGGCCTGTTGTCCATCGGACATAGGTACCAGATGGGGACTCGTCTGTGTTTCAGCAGATGGCAACCTGTATTTCAAAACGATACCAGCAATGCCATGACTGTTTAGCCATTTGGCAATATCAGTCCCTTCCCAATCATAGGCCAAAACACCATATCCTCCGCCAGGGCAGATGATAACTGCCTGGCCAGTAGCGGCATTTTTGGCCGGTAAAAATACTTGTATTTGAGGGGTTTGAACATTACTTACAATAGTAATGCCATCAGTTTTTATTACTTCTTTTAGCTGTGAGATCTTCTTAAATGGTATTTCTCCAGGGTAAATGTCCATTATAAGAGATTGATTTTGGGCACTTAAAGATCCCATTATGAAAACGAAACTAAAAACTAGAAAAAGCTGATTCATTGAGATGGTTTGGTTTAATTTATTTAAATGCATTTAGCATCAGGGCTGCCCCATAGGCTGATCCTAATGGAAAATCAGAAAATTCGAGCTCATATCCTTTCAGAAGGGCATTTAAAAAACGGATAAACACCTTATTATGGACAAAACCGCCATCAATATACACTTTTTTTGTAGTGGTTGCACCTTTAGCAAGCATCAGTGAGGCCACCTGCATCCTGACCAGTCCAAAAATAAGGTGGTGATAGGCTTGCTCATAATCTGAAAAGGAAGAAATGTCCCAATTATTCTCAGGGAATATTTCGGCTACCAATGGTGTTCTTGCAATTGCTTCAGGATAAAATGTTCCTGAGATCTCACCACTTAAGAGCTGATTTACTAACTTTTCATTGGGCACTATGTCTTTGTAATATTTTGGTTCTTTGCCGAATACCTTGTTCATTTTATTCAGCTGATTGTCCAATTCATAGCCAAGGAAAAAACGACTGGCTTTAACCGTCTTGCCAAGGATAGATAAAAAATTCAGACAATCATTTTGTAGCTCTTTGAAGGTCAGTTCTCTTTGGGGAAAAGGGTTAAGTGATATGCTCCAAGTGCCGGTAGAAATCAGTAGAAAGGGTTCTTTAATTTTGATCAAATAAGAGGCCAGAGCAGAGGAAGAGTCATGAATTCCAACTCCTATTTTTACTTTTTGACCACAAATTTCTTTCTCAAAACTATAGTTGTTGGGTACTTGACGGGGTAATTTCTCGGCAATTCCTTCTTCATACACCCATTCATGATAGTCTCCCTTGGGGAAATCCCACATTTTGGTGTGACAGCCGATTGAGGTGGGTTCAGTTACCGCTTCGCCCGTAAAAAGATAGGAAATGTATTGAGGGAGGTGTAAGGAGTATTTGATTTTTTTAAATACCTCAGGCTTTTTCCTTTTAAGCCAGTACAATTGCAAACCAGAATTGAGCATGCCTAGTGTAGGGGAGGCTGTAATCTGATTGATACTTTCTTCAGGGTATTTTTCGTAGAATTCCTTGTGAACATCCTCAGGGAAATCTTTGAGGTAGTTGTAAATTGGGGTAACGGGCTTGCCATCTTCTCCAATAGAAACGAAGGTGGCGCCATAAGTGGAGAAATTCAATGCCTTGATCTCATATTGAGGGTCTTGGCATAATTTCTCCACAGTTTCCTTTGCCCATTTTGTGATTCTTTCTAAATCATCACACTCAAATCCGTCGTCATCTTTAATCGTCGGAAACTGTACATATTCTTCTTTGATCTCATTCAGATTTTCATCAAAGAGGAAAAATTTCTTGTTTGTTTTTCCTATATCAAAAATGGCAATTACCGGAATGGGCATTGTATTGTCGTATTTTATTGAATGTAATGATTTAGCTTATAAACCGGTAGCAAGTGTTTTGGCTCCCCTTTCTTTGACCAGTTGCTTTCTGACAGCCAAGTCCCTGTATACCTCTATCGGTGACAGGGCAGCGTCTGCCTGAAATCTGGCTTCTGCGATTAATGGTCTCAAATCTGTTCGAAAGGCATTTTGCAAGATTTCCTGTGCCATTACGGCATCATTTTCTTCCCTGGCATTTTCCAGTGCAATTCGGTCTACTGTCAATGCCTGGGCATAGGCCAATTGGATGGCTTCTACTGATTGAAGCAAGTCCTCCATTGGATCTTTCAGGTTGTGACTAGCATCTATCATCCAGGCAGGTGAAGGGTTTTTGGAATCCTTGTCTTCCATGCCTTCTACCAATTCATTGAATATCAGAAACAATTGGTAAGGTTTCATGGCACCTACAGTCAGGTCGTCATCTCCAAACTTGGAATCATTGAAGTGAAATCCGCCCAGTTTACCTTGCATCATTAGGGTGGCCACTATTTGCTCAATATTCGTATTGGGCAGGTGGTGGCCCAAGTCGACCAAAGTAAATGCCCTATCGCCCAATTGGGAAGCCAATAAATGAGAGGTTCCCCAATCCTGAATGACGGTATGGTAAAAATAAGGCTCATAAGGTTTGTATTCCACAAACATTTTCCAATCCGAAGGCATTCCCTGGTAGATCTCTTTTAGAGCGTTTAGGGTGCGTTTTAGGGCTTTACGAATATTCATTTGGCCAGGAAAGGAAGAGCCATCTGCCAACCAAACCGTTAAAGCTTTGGATCCAAGTTTATCTCCATACTTAATCACCTCCAGGTTATGGTCAATGGCTTGTTGCCTTACCTTGCTATCTGTGTGGCACAATGAGCCAAACTTATAAGAATGTTCTTGCTCAGGTTGATCCTGAAAGGTGTTGGAATTGACGGCATCGAACAGTAAATTGTGGGAGGCTGCATGGGCTTTTACAGCTTCAATATCACCAGGTATGTCCCAAGGGATATGAAGAGAAATAGCACCAGATCCAGCATTCAATGCGTGTATTAGGCCTACATCATCAATTTTTTCCTCAAGCGATCTGGGTTCACCACCTCCGGGGAATCTAGCAAAGCGTGTACCTCCCGTCCCTAGAGCCCAGCTAGGTATGGCAATTTGAAAATCCTGAATCTTTTGAATAAGTTGATCAGGATCCAGTCCTTTGGTGGTTAGTTTATTGCTTAGATACTCAAAACTCTCCCGGTGACCCGGGAGAGCGCTATTATTAATGGTATTGATCAGATTTTTATCAATTCTCATGGTAATGCATTATCTAACAAAGGCAGCAGCAACTCCTCCATCAACGTTTAAAATATTTCCGGTACTCTTGCTCAAATGACCTCCAACAAAAGCAAAAACGCCATTGGCAATATCATCTACAGCTATAATTTCATTCAAGATGGTACGCTTGGCATAGAAAGCAGGGAGCTCTTCTACAGTGATTCCGTAAGCCTTGGCTCTGCCTTTGGCCCACTCACCTTCCCAGATTTTACTGCCTTCAATCACTGCATCAGGATTGACAACATTCACACGGATCTTGTCAGGTCCAAGTTCAGCTGCAAGCAATCTACTCATGTGTACCTGAGCAGCTTTAGCAGTGCCATAACCTACGTTATTTGGTCCGGAAACCAAAGCATTTTTACTGGCAATATTTATAATATCCCCACCCTTATTTTGAGCTCTTAAAATGGCGACGGCAGCTTTCGAAACAGAAAATTGCCCTTTCACCAATACATTCTGAAGAATATCCCAATCTTTCTCAGTGGTTTGTTCGATCGGCTTTGAAATGGCCAGACCTGCACAGTTCACAATGATGTCAACTCCGCCAAATTTAAGACAAGCCGCTTTAAGCGCATTTTCTACGTCCTCCATTTTGGTCACATCCATTAAGGCTCCTGAGCCCGTATCTTTGCCATAGGTTGCAAGAGCTACGTCAAGATTGCCTTTATTGATGTCTGTGATAAATACACATGCACCTTCCTGAGCCATTTTATCTGCAATGGCCTTGCCGATTCCACCAGCGCCACCAGTAACAAATGCCACTTTTCTGGAAAGGGGTTGTTCTTTAGGCATTCTTTGTAGTTTAGCCTCTTCGAGTAACCAATACTCAATGTCAAATGCTTCTTGCAATGGCAAGGATACATAAGAAGAAACGGCTTCCGCACCTTTCATCACATTGATGGCATTGGTGTAAAATTCGCTAGCTACTCTTGCCGTCTGTTTGTTCTTGGCGTAAGAAAACATACCTACTCCGGGCCATAAAATAACCACTGGATTGGAATCCCTTATACCGGGACTATTAGAACTCTTGTGGTCTTCATAGTACTTGGCATAATATTGCCTGTAGGTTTCAAATTCTTTTTCGAGATAGGCTTTTATCTCTGTCATGTCCGAAAGGTCCGTGTCAGCAGCTATTTCTAATACTAGAGGTCTGATTTTGGTTCTTAAGAAATGATCAGGACAGCTAGTTCCAAGTGGTGCTAGTTTTTCAAGGTCATTGCTATTGATGAATTCCAAAACACGGGCATCGTCAGAGAAATGGCCAACCATGCGGTTAAAACCTGAAGCAAGACCTCTTAGATGTGGCACAATGATAGAAGCTTGTTCTTTTCTTTCCTCAGCTGGCAAAGAAGTCACTTTCTGGCCACCAAATACTGGACGGCTTTTGCCATAGTTATCTTCCAGGTATTGAGAAGCCTTGTCGATTACCTCAAGGCTATTGATATAGCAATCGTAGGCAGTATCTCCCCAGGTGAAAAGGCCATGTCCTCCGAGCATAATGCCTCGAATTCCAGGATTGGCTTTAAGTGCTTTGTCTAGTTGTAGTGCAAGGTCGAACCCAGGCCTTTGCCATGGAACCCAAGCAATTTGACCTTCAAATAATTCGTTTGTGATCTTTTCTCCATCCCTAGCTGCTGCAATGGCAATAGCGGAATCAGGGTGAAGGTGATCAATGTGTTTGAATGGCAAAACAGCATGTAAAGGAGTATCTATTGAAGGGGCTTTGGAATCCAAGTCATAGATGCAATGATTGAACAATGCTACCATTTCATCTTCAAATTCCAAACCTCTGTACACATTCTTAAGTGCAAGCAATTTGTCCATATACAATCCCGCAAGTCCGCTTCTTTTCAATGTTCCGATGTCACCACCAGATCCCTTGATCCACATTATTTCAGTATCTTCTTTTGTAAGTGGATCTTTTTCTACAGTCTTACAGCTGGTGTTTCCTCCACCGTAATTGGTGATTCTCAGATCTGCTCCCAAAATATTAGAGCGATAAAGCAATAGTGCTACCTGATCGTCTCCTAAAGCTTTGGCTTTTTCATCATCCCATAGATAATCTACGTGCTTAAAAGTGTCTTTTGTAATTGCCATATTGTTATTTAATAAATTTAAATTCTTAGTGATATTTAGCGAATATAATTTATCCCCTTTATTAAACTGTCCTGTTCTATGCTGTTTGTAGTACAAATCCACTGGAATTGAACCGATAATAAGCTAAAAAACTATGTTTTTCTTCTTATAAAACAATTAATTCGAATAATTTGGCGTTAAAATCAGACAATGATAAGAAATTATTGTCTTTTATTAATCATTATTTAGCCCGAATTCTAAAACATCTTAAAAGTAACGTTAACCAGTTAAGGTAGGTATGGGGTTTGTCACCAGGGTTGCTGAAAAGGCAAGAATACCATCAAAATCAGAGAAAAAGTGGAAATCAACTCCTGAAAAAAGAAAAACTAAACAAGCAAATAGCCAAAAGCCATTTATCTTTTGCCTTAATCCCTATTCGACGGGGCATTTAGAACAGGCTGTCTAGCCGTCAGAATGCTTGGTTATTGTGCGTTCGCTTTTAATTTATCTCCGACCCAAACTTTGCCTTTTGGTTGAAAGTAAATTGTCTCTTTCTCTCCGTTTGGACTGTCAATTATTTCTTTCCTATAATTTCCTTTTTTCAATTTGGTCAAAAGCCTCCGGCCCGAGGAACTGTCCTCAATTTGTTTATATCCGTCAATTGGCCACAGCAATTCACTTTCCAAATGTTGTTCTTCATCAATTTTCGGTTCCCATTTAAAATTAGGACTCAATTGATTGGTATGTGATCCGCTATATTTTTAAAATCTGCTTTTTTTAAGATGTTTTGATAATACTCAATTCTTTCATCAATTCCGCAGACAACTCTTGACTTTGAAAGCGTTGGTTCATATAACCATATCTTTAAATAATAGGGCTTGGCCAATTTGTCTAATTCTGTTTTCCAACTGTCGTAAATTTTTTCAAGTCCGCTGAGAATTTGTTTTTTAGCCATTCCTTTCGGTTCAGGAATATAGCTATTTGTTAAATTCAGCTTGTTCCAAGGGTCAATAAAAACTTTTGCGTAATTGTATTTATATTCATTTAGATGCTCAATATTAAATTCCAAGTATCTACCAATCTATTTTGGAATATTTGTAACTTTTTTTTATAACCTCTAATATTATTGTAACTCATATTTATTCTCAAATGACGTTCACCGGTTAGTTTATGAAACGTAGTTTTTTGTGTAGCAGCTGAAGCAAAAAAAATTATGATTTTATAATGTTTCGTGTGCCAAGAATGGTGGATATAGGTCAAAAAGTTGACCGTTCCAACGGGTAAAAACCTGTGCCGAAGCATTTCGGTATCCTTTAATGATTGTTCCGACAAAAATATAAAAGCTTCAAAGGAAGCAAGGTCAATGCGGTAAAATGGCTGAGACATGTAACGGTTTCTATCTCCAAACCTGTTTTATCGTTGGGGATTGGGCTACAAATAGGGCTGATCTATAGGGAAATGCCGACAGCATAAATAGGAGCTGTATTAATTGAGCCGTTCATAGCCTGTCCTGTGTTTTAACAGGATCCGGCGTGCACTGAGCTTGTCGAAGTGTTCTGTAAGAGATTTAGGCGTGAAATCCCGCTTTACCTAATCGACTGGGTGCGGTTTTTTTATATTATTCAGTTATTCTATTTTATAAATCCATTTGGCCATGTACAATTCTCGTGATTTCAATTGGTTTGTCAATTAACTTTCGGTAAAAAATTATATGTTGGCTAGTTTTTAGTCCGAATAGGTCATTTGTTATTTCTTCGTAATACTTCCCCAATTCAGGATTATGAGCTGATACCTGGTGTTATGTTTTTTTGATAATTTCTTTGGTTGTGTCGACAATTTCATTAACTTTTTTTTGCTAACTTTTAATGAGTAATAACCGAAAAATGTCTTCTATCTTATTTTCAGCAAGTTCTAACCAATCTCCATAACCTTGGATGATACTAAAAACACTTAGCTTGGGCATTTTATTTATGCCGTGGTTTAATTTATCACTGCAGCGCTTATCAGGAATAAATTTACTAAAGTATTGAATAAGCTTTTCCTGATGCTCAATTTTTTCAAGCAATACTACTGCTCCATCAGAACTAATCTCACTTGCTTAAAAATCTACTGAAACTGCTGTGTTTTTTCTATAAAAAAACCCTATTTTTACCGCTTATATTCGGGTGTGTTAAAAATGCTTGTTTTATTTAATTAACTACTTCTAAAATAGCACTTTACACCCAAATATTATACTTTTTAATAAACTTTTCGGGTTAATGGCTGTTGAAGTAGAACTAATACTTACCCTAGAAACGATTAAAGCTAGTGTAGGTGGGGCTTCAAAGCCAAACTGAGAGTTGCTGTTGGAACATCAGTCCTAGGCCCAAAGCTTGATTTACACCACCTCCTTTGCCTTAACCGATTTTAGTTATTCAACATCTAAACTATTTATTATGGAAAATAAACAATTCAAAAAATTAGATACTATAACTGAGTTGGAATTATTTTTAAAAATCAATGAAAAAAATTCGGGTCTGGCAGCACCACTAGTTTATCTGAAATCCAGCAAGGTTTTCACATTATTTAGTAGCGGTCGGATGATCGGAGGCTTTGTTTTAGGCGAAGGATCAAATTTAAGAACAGTAGAACTTGGCGCGCAGAAAGGAGAACAGAATGGTCTACATTGCAGACTTGTGCAACCTAAACATCAGTAAAATCTGCTGCTTCTATACAAAACACCTTACAGCAATAGTCTAATATTTTGTAATAATAAACACGAAAACACAATCCATGAAATCCACCCACTTTATTACCGGCGCTACCGGTTTTGTAGGATCTGCCATTCTTATTGAATTATTAAAGCAAACACAAGATCATATTTATTGTCTGGTTCGTCCTAAAGAAGGTGCTATGCCCAAAGAACGCCTTTTTGGTCTCATAGAGGAACTCATCCCGGCTTATCATGAAAGTAATCGCTTAAAAATTGAACTCCACAAAAGAGTTGTTATCGTAGTTGGTGAACTAAGTGCAGAAGTCTTAAATGCGGGCCAGCAGGTAGGTGAAACCATCTCCCATTTTTGGCATGTAGCCGCTTCTCTGAATTATGAAGAACGTTATGCTGAGCAAATTTTTGCCACCAATGTAGAAGGCACCCGTTTTGCCCTTCAATTAGCCAAAAAACTTAGTACGCAATACTTCAATTATTTTAGCACTGCCTATGTGGTTGGAAAAAGAGAAGGACTAATCCAAGAAAAAGCGATAAGCAAAACTAATAATAACAATACCTACGAAAGCAGCAAAGTCACTGCCGAAAATGAAGTGCTGGCCTTTAAAGGCATACGTACCCGTATTTTTCGTCCTAGCATCGTCATTGGACATAGTAAAAGTCGGCATGCCTTCAATTTTAGTGGATTCTATGGGTTTTTACGCCGACTAGTGCAATTCAAAGGTATGACCAATCGCATACAAATTGGCTACCTCGACCGCAATCCGGTAAAAATGAAATTCGATCCAACGGTGCCCATTAATCTGGTACCTATCGATCTGGTAGCGCAACAATCGGTTGAAATCGGCAGCCAACCAAGTGAAGCTCGGATCTTCAACTTAACTAATCCCTCGGAGCTTACGGCAGGGGAAACCGTCAATACCCTTTTTGAGCTTGCTGGATTACCCTTACCCCAAATAGTGCAAGCTGAGGATACTTACAACTGGATCGATCAAAAATTCAACGAAAAGATTGACTTCTATAATTCTTACGCAAACGGCAATAAAATCTTTGATCGGAAAAACACCAACAACGCACTGAAGGATGCTAGCATTAACCCAAAACATGTGATCACACAAGCCAGTTTAAACGCATATGGTGGCTGGTACTTGAAAACATTGAGAAACAAGCATAGGCCTGAGAATTTGAGTTCGATTATAGAATAGTACGAATTGTGGGTGCTAATCCTTTCCGAAGCAAATGGGTAATTGCCTGATAACGCAAACTGTCTAAGAATCAACCCAAATCTTTCACGTCTTAAATCTAAGGAATTAAGGGGGCTAGGAGGATTTACTTGATCTGCTGTTTCTGTGTCTATTTAAAGGAAAGTACTGCTTGACAAAATAAACGTCACCTTATCGGTAGGTCTATAAATCGAACCCTCAGGTTAAGCGCTTCCCTTTAACGAAGCCCGACCCATCTCAGAGAGAGCAAAACCTTTCGGCGGTTTTAATTTCCGAAGTGCTAAAAATACGAAAGGGGAAAAACCATTCGCCATTTCACCCTAATTTCCCAACACCCCTTCAATGATTCATTGAAGTTTACCCTGAGCCTGCCGAAGGGTTTAACTTTGCATTCAGACCAGGCTGCTCCAGCCGTCAGAATACTTGGTTATTAGGCACTGTTGTTAATTTTTAAACAGCTTATATTTACAAGAAAATCAACTTCCATTCGCAACTGTGAGCGCTTCATATGCAAGGTCTAAGCTGGAGAAACGAGAAGGATTTGCTAAAACCATACCCCTGATGGTCTCACTGAACAGTGAAGGACTGAACATTGGATTAAGTCGAAACCTTCCTGCCGGCAGGTTCGATGGGGAGTTTTTTAGGTGTAGCCTCATCTTAAGCAGGACTGAGCGTTAAGAAAATGCCCCTTAGGGCATTTTTAGTGAGGGGCCGGGAAGTGAGGTGGCATAACAGATTAAATTATGATAGAAAAAGTACTCAACCGTAAGAACCTCTACAACTTGCTACCAACCACGACTTGTCCCGATTCATCAGGAAAGCTTCACCTGCCTGCCGGACAGGCAGGTTTAACAACTGAACCGCCAATTTCTTGTAGGTGCTGTTATCTGTTGCTTTGCTTTTCCCTCGAAGAAGTGTCCTCCGATGTCTGCACGAAACTTTGTTTAAAGCGATTTACACCAGAAACGATTTCAGTCCAAATAGTCGTGTCACTTATTAGCAAAGTATCTTTTCATTGGTTCAAAATAAAAATCAACCCAACCTTGTTTTACTGCTGATTCCTTTTCGGGAACATTTGAATGAATGAGTGTTATTTTTGTTTTTCTTTTTTGTTCATCAAACAAAACTTCAATTTTAGAATCTTCGTCTTGCTCTGCAAAATCGGCATTGCGCCACGATTGAATTATTTTAGAATGAGGAATTAATTCTAAATTTTTTCCCCAACAATATCCACCATGAGCTTTGTGAGTTGCCCCAATTTCATGACTGGCTTCGGCTGTGCTGCCTTCTGTCATTGCGTTGTGTTCTGTGCTGTTGAGCCAAGCATTATACAACTGTTCTTTGCTTGCGTTAATTATTGTGCTTACTTTAAATGTTAGTGCCATGATATTTTTTTTTGATGTTGTCTTATAAAACATTATGTTTTTAATTGCTACTTCAATCATTCCTCCAAGTATATACCATTTATCTGCTCGTTTTATCCAAGTGTGTGTTAATATGGAACTACTTTTAAAAAGAAAAAGACGATAATGAAGGATTGTAACATTGTTTTCAATGTGAATCCCTTATTTCTATTCGGAATTCTGTGTCTGCTGGCATTGGTTTCGAAAAGTATTTTCCAAGTATTCTCAACCAGAATTCTTTTTTGCAGAGTTCTCTAAACGACTTGGCCAACCAAGAAAATTTTCGTTCCATATTGATAAAATTTTTGAATGGTCAGCGTTTTTATGACCTTTTATATACTCTTCTTCCAATTCCAATAATAAATCCTCCTGGCTTTCGACTGTTTGACTTTTATCAACACACGATAATATCAATCCTGTCAATGAAATCGATAATACAATAATCTGTAATTTTCTAAAATATTTCATTCAGTTGGTTTTTGATGATAATGAGTAGACATTCCAAGTTTTTTCAAATTATTGCTAACGGGATTCAGCTTGGAGATGTTTGCTTCATACTAACTCCTGACTTCTTAAAGATATTGATTTTCATTTTAATCGGTATCTGCCGCTGTATCCAAGGGGATGTTACAGGCAGGTTATTTTCTTTCTACCAAGTTTTCCAACTTTAGGTTTTTGATATTTCGCAAGTCCTTTGTGTTGTCGCTTACTAAAGTCATTTCGTTTGCAAGTGCAGTAACCCCAATTATCAAATCAAACTCATCGTGTAGAGGTGTTCCATTTTTTCTTAGGTAGACTTTGCTATTTGCGTACTGGTATACTATCCCAAAAATAGGAATGACTGTCAGTCCTTTCACAAATTTGTCAACGGCTTTGTGTGATTTTTTAGGGTTATCACTGTTTTCTGCCCCGTATTTGAGTTCAAAAACTGTTATCTCAGAAATATAACAATTTTCAAGACCTTTCTTCCGGATAATTTCATTAAGATTAAGTTTTCCTCGTAGAAAAAATATACAAATATCCGTATCCAGCAAATATTGGATATACTAAAATTTCAATTCTTTTGTTCTGAACTTCCTGCTTTCCCTGATATCTCTGTTAATTTCTTCAGCACTCTTATCTGATGCAAATCCCCCGAAAGAACTGAAAAAATCCTTTTCATTGGACTTTCTACCTTTCTTAATAGATTTCGCAAGCCTTTCGAGCAACTCTAATTTACTTACAGAACTTAAACTTTCAAAAAGCTCCGAATAAGTTTCCACAATATGGCGTTCTGCGTTTGTCATAGCCTTTGTTTTTTACGAATATACGAAATCCCTCCTTAAACTGATTTTTCTTGAAATGCGTTTTTCTTAAACTTGCCTGTAACGATTTGCAGCTACAAGAAGTTGGTGATTTCGAAGCACCAAACTGTCTGCCACCACGACTTGTCCCGCCTTTGCGGGAAAACTTGATACGAAGCACGACTTGTCCCGATTCATCAGGAAAGCTTCAATTAAACACTGAACCGCCAATTTTTTGTAGGTGCTGTTGGCGGCTGCCCTACTGTTCGTCCGAAGATGTGATGTGTCAAGTTTATTCATTGTCTTTCTTGAAAATGTTTGAGCTTTCAGAAGTTCTCTCGTATCTCGTTCTGTCAACTTCCTTGGTCACAATTTTACCTGTCGGCAAAATGTCGCTGATAAAATTTATTGAATCAAACATTGACGGATGTTGTCCAGATTCCGTTTTAATGGTTTCAGTTATTGAATATGTTTTGATTTTATTTCCGATAATGATAGAATGTCTTATTGGGCTGAGTTCAACTAATGAATCACCAATGTAATTAGGTCCACCATTAAAACCCCCATTCAATCTAAAATGTGAAACAGGATTAAAATCTTTGTCAAGCAAAATGTAAAATAAACCTTCGTAGTCCTCACCATTTACCCAAACAATAATTGGGGTCAGGTTGCCAATGTTTTTTTGTTTTGAAACAAATCTACCCTCCATCCACTGTGTTACATAATTTACGTCAATATCCATTTCAGAAGTGATAACAGGTGCAACTAATTTCCGTTGTTGAACCGTGTCAAGTTTTACAAAGCGGATTTTTCTGATGGAGTCAGAAAAAAACTCAAATCCGTTTTGTCTGTCATACCAAAAGTCATTTACGAAAAGGGAATTCTTGATGTCGTGAAATGCAAACAAACTGTCGGGCAACTGAAAAGAAATTTCTTCTGGTCGTTTTAACTTATCGGAAGAATTTGCGTTGCTGATGCAACCAAACATTAGAAGTCCCAAAAATGCAATTATCGTCTGCTTCATATTTGTTCGTTTTAGCACTGTCGGTTCAAGTTAGCAGTGTCGCCAAAGGGTTGCCGCCAACGTTTAGCTATGAGTAGTAGCATCCCGAGGGTGTTATTGCTTATAGGTTTTGTGTGTGCCCAGCATGGGCATCTGGTATCGAAGATACCAAATTATTCCAGAGGGTGAAAACCTGTGCCGACTCCTTCGGTATCCCTTATGTGTGGGAGTTCCTGATAAAAATCAGGACAGGCTGTGTCCCGAAGCATTAGCAAGTCGCCCTGTTTTTCACAGGGGTGGTTTGTCGTGAGAGGACCGAGCGTTTAAAAAATATCTGGGGAGTATTTTTAGTGAGGAGCCAGGATGCAGGGTGGGTGAAGTCCTGAAGTTTCAGGATATACTAAAAGCGAGACTTCAAACCCCGGTTCCAACGAACAGAGCCTGTCCCGCTTCCTGCGGGAAACTGGGTACTGAGGCCTGACGGGTTGGATGAGAGGACTGAGTGTAAAAAAATATCCATTGGATATTTTTAGCGAAGGGCCAGCAAAAGGGGAGTCATCCTACTGACGTCCGAAGGGTGGGAAACCATCAAGTACCTGTCTGGTAGATCCAGTGGATATTGGGGAAAGGAATATGCCTTATCCCGTAAAAACGGGACAGGCTCTGGGGAGATCTCGATCTGTACGGGTTACAGGATGAGAAGTCAGTCGACCTGTGCCGTCCGAACGGTACGTCATAGTAGCTGGAGAAACGAGCAGGGATTGCCGAAACCATACCCCTGATGGTCTCACGGAACACTGAAGGACTGAACATTGGATTACGTCCAAACCTGCCTGCCGGACCTTTAGGTTTACAAAGGAGAATTATCAAGGAAAAACCAAACCTAATACCTTTCTGATTTAGAGGTGACACCATGCTCAACATTGGACAGAAAATAAGGGCGATTCCAATTATATTAAGCGGCACTATTAAAGTGAGCCGAATTAATGATGAAGGTCAGGAATTATTATTGTACATTGTACTATGTGAAAGAAGGTGAAAGCTGTGCTATGGCATTTAACTGTTGCATGCTTTCTCAGGGAAGTGTAATAAAAGGAGTTGCTGAAGAAGATTCGGTATTACTTTGTATATCTGTGGCGCTGATGGATGAATGGATGTTAAAATACCCATCCTGGAAAAAGTATGTAATGACAACCATCTTGAATCGTTTTACCGAAATGATTCAATGTATTGATGAAGTGGCCTTTAAAAAATTGGACGAAAGGCTTATCAATTACTTGAAAGAAAAATCAAAAATTTCCAGATTTTCAGTCCTCAATCTTACCCATCAGCAAATTGGAGATGAACTGGGAACCAACTGGGTGGTGATTTCACGACTACTGAAAAAACTTGAAAATGATAAGCGATTGCTTATTTACAACAAGCAGATTAAACTACTAAAAGATTTGTAACTTTTAATACACCAATTTGTAACTATTGTTACAAAAATTGACTTTCAAATTGCTGTATATTTGTTTAATAGATTAATTATTTAAGAACAATTAAATAACAAGCATCATGAGTATTAGATTAAACGACATCGCACCAGATTTTCAGGCTGAAACAACTCAGGGAACCATCCACTTTCATGAATGGATAGGCAACGGATGGGCAATGCTATTTTCACATCCTAAAGATTTTACACCCGTTTGCACCACTGAGTTAGGATACATGGCAAGAATAGCGCCCGAGTTTGCAAAACGGAATTGTAAAATCATTGGCTTAAGCGTAGACTCTGTAGAAAGCCATTTGAAATGGGAAAAAGATATTGAAGAAACTCAGGGAGTAGCTGTAAACTATCCTATGATTGGCGATACAGATTTGGCTATTGCAAAATTGTATGATATGCTACCTGCTGAAGATTTCGGTACTTCAGAAGGGAGAACTGCAGCGACTAACCAAACGGTACGCTCTGTTTTCGTTATTGGTCCTGATAAGAAAATAAAACTACAACTTACCTATCCAATGACCACAGGCCGCAATTTCAATGAAATTTTGCGTGTGCTGGATTCTATGCAATTAACTGTTGCCCATAAAGTAGCTACACCTGTAAATTGGAAGGACGGAGAAGATGTAATAATTGTTCCTTCTGTTTCTGATGCCGAGGCAAAAGAAAAATATCCTGAAGGCTGGAAAACAATCAAGCCTTATCTACGCATTATTCCTCAGCCAAGTAAAAAATAATAATACAACGAAAATGAAATTACGTGTAGTCGTATTAGGTGCGGGATTTGGGGGTTTAGAACTCAGCACTATTCTTTCCGAAACAATGGGAGAGCATCTTGATCTTACATTGATAGATCAAAACGATTCTTTTTTCTTCGGCTTTTCAAAGTTGGATGTAATGTTCGGAAGGAAACCATCCGATGCAGTTAAAATCTCTTACGGCAACATTGTAAAGCCTGGCATACAATTCCGTAAAGAAATCATTAAAGTTATTGATCCTGTAAGTAAAACTGTTACCACACAAAACGGAAAATATGAAGCGGATGTATTAGTTGTGGCATTGGGTGCGAACTATGACATCAAAGCAACCCCCGGATTGGCAGAAGCAGGAAATGAATATTATAGTTTTGCCGGTGCTGAAAAATTGCGAGATATACTTCCGCATTTCACAAAAGGGCATGCCATTGTTGGGGTTTGTGGTGCTCCATTCAAATGCCCGCCTGCACCTAGTGAAGCGGCTTTGATGCTGCATGATTACTTAACCGAACGAGGGGTACGGGATGACTGCAAAATCAGTCTGGTAATACCATTTGGTTTACCTATTCCTCCATCACCAGACTCATCGAAGGCATTACTCAAGGCATTTGAAGAAAGAAATATCCAGTTCATACCCCAACGGAAGGTGAGTTCACTTGATGCATCCCGAAAAGTAACGATTCTTGATGATGGTACCGAAATGCCTTTCGATTTATTCCTAGGTGTTCCAAAGCATGTTGCGCCTGATTTGGTACTACAAAGCGGCATGACAGAGAATGGATGGATCCCAGTTGATAAAACTAATCTCTTAACAAAGTTTCCAAATGTTTATGCAATTGGTGATGTAACCAGTGTAGGAACACCCAAGGCAGGTGTATTTGCAGAAGGCGCTGCAAAAATTGCTGCAGCTTCTATTATTGCAGCATTTAGAGGGAATGAAAACAATTCAACGTATACTGGTGCCGGTTCTTGTTATATTGAGTTTGGAAAAGGTAAAGTGGGACGTGTAGATGTTGATTTTTTCTCCGGCCCCAAGCCCTTTGGAATTCATCATGAACCTTCTGAAGCCTTAACTATTGACAAAGAATATTTTGGTTCTAGTCGCAAAGCCCGTTGGTTTGGATTGTAGATAAACAATACAAACATTTAATAATAACCTAATTATGGCAACCGCCAACACATGGTGTAATGCATGCTGTTTCAGAGGTTTTCGAAGATTCTTGGCTCGTTAAAAAAGTCGGTGTAACCTGATATGAATTCGCTTCGTAATCCCGCACGACACCATACCATCAACCGTTAGCGTTCATTGGTAAAAATATCATAATATCTGGCGTAATGGACATTTATTAGGCCTAATACTTCAACATTAATATCTATATTGCCCTCATTTGGTTTCGAAGTCTGGTTGTAAAAACATCAGAAGACTTATTAAAATTTCTGTTTTCCGAGGCGTACAGCCTCTTATCTAAAACACATTCGTCAATCTCCAACTCCAAGAGTTAAACTATATGGAATTGACATCTCCCTTTAGACGGTTTCTTTGTCAGGTGAAATTACTCCGCCTTTAAACAGAGTAGATAATTTTTAAAACAAAACAATATGTCAAAAAACAGGCGTCCGCCCTTTGGCGTGAAATCAAGACCCATTGCACTGCTAGCAGCTGGTCTGCTATGGGCGGGTTTGGCACAAGCCCAAGAATCTACCAATGCCGCCGGAGGAACTCCAAAAGGCAATGGAGGCACAGTTGCTTACAGTGTAGGACAAGTAGTTTACACTACAAACACAGGAAGTTCTGGTAGTGTTGCTCAAGGGGTCCAACATACCTATGCGGTTTTTCCTGTTGACTCTGGGGAAGCGTTATCGGCAATTTCAGTTTCTGTATTTCCCAACCCGACAGAAGATTATTTGACTCTGGAGGTGAGTGATTTCAATGATCAGAAGCTTTGGTATCAGTTGTATGATTTGCAGGGAAGGCTTTTGCAAAACGGTATGATTTCGGGAAGCCAGACAAAAATTGATATGAACAGCCTGGCAGCGGCAGTGTACTATGTAAAAGTGTATAAAGCAGGTGGCAGGGGTGACCGTACCAGCACAATTGAAGGCACTAAAGATGTCAGAATCTTTAGGATTATTAAGAATTGATTTTTCTTCCAATAAGCAGTACAACTACACTGCGATTTATTTTGGTTAAAGTGCTGATATAAAATAGAACCTTCCTATATCCTTCACTCAATCAGTACTTTAGCCCCCAATAAGATCGGAGTAATATTTTAGATTTCAAATTTATACATTTGAGATATGAAATATAAGAAATGGACCCTAGATCAGAAGTTGGAAATAATATCCAGTGCTGAAGAAATA
>Ga0222651_1000050_pt1 | contig 89534 bp, 73 predicted proteins | sample AntAcemetagen369_FD_179855 | JGI IMG/M metagenome (GOLD analysis project Ga0222651, IMG submission 179855) | Saline water microbial communities from Ace Lake, Antarctica - #369 | ecosystem: Environmental > Aquatic > Non-marine Saline and Alkaline > Saline | place: Antarctica: Ace Lake...
GTAAGGGATGGGAACATGGGTAAAAAGTAACGAGGTAGGAAAGAAAAAAAGGGGATTAATTAAGACCCTACTCGCATATCTAGCTGACTAAATTAAGTTTGAATTTTAGGGATTAACAAAAAATTGTATATTCAATCAAAATTCTTAATTTAACCAAATAGGATAAACATGAAAGAGGATAAACTGCTTAAAGTTTTATTAGGACTATTAATCTTCCTGGTTATTCACAATTTTTATTTAACCTATAAGTTAAACCAAGTTGAAAACCTGGTGATTTATGCTAGAAATAGTGCAAGTTCCGCAGAGAGTTATGCTTCTGAGGCATTAGATTATGCCAGAGAGGCAGCAGAGCTTTCAAGTGATGCTGCATATAATGCTTTTGGAAATAAGTGCCGATATTGTCCATAATTATGAAGGTATGTTAGAATTAATTTTTAATATTGCTTTAATATGAAAATTGTATTTTTAAACTTTGATTTTAATTTTTTATTGCATAATAGGGTTTTGCCAAACTGCTGAAAAATTTAATAATTTCGCAACTGAAAAAGCGAAATTGAAGGATTATCAAGGTGCTATATCAGATTATTCTAAAACTCTAGAGAAATTTACCGCATTTTGGTTTCTTGGTGGTGATACAGATTTTAAGTACGCCGAATACAACTTCGGGGAACATTCTATGATGGTTCAAAATTTATTCGTAAAAATACCCTCCCCTTGTATCCAAAGAGAAGTATGTGGAAATAAATTCTTTTAGAAACATAAAAAACTTTAAGTTGGATGGCGGATAAAGTGTAGTGTTTACTTTAGATGCAAAAGCGAAAAAAAATGAAATTGATTAAACCCTTTCTTGAAAGCCGAACAAAACTTTTAGAGATTTTTATTATAGCTTTTATCACAACCTTTGGTTTAAACCTTATTACTACAAGTATTTTTGTAATACTTAACGTTAAAGACCGAGAGAGTTATTTGTTTTGGATAGGTATAGCGTTAGTATTGTTTGGTGTTCTTTATTTACTCGGTAGATTATTTCTTAAAACCAGAATTGATAGTTCAATTGAAGGGTTTCTACTTTTTGATAAAAAAACAAAACTTCCGGTCGATTGTGAGGGTTACGAATATTTAGAAGACTTGCATCAGAATTTCATAGCGTCATTCTCTGAAAGTAAGGCAATGAAACATATTTGGAAAGATAAATCGTTTGGACACGAAGAAAAAAATGCTTTGCTTATTGAAGCATCTGAGTATTTTTTACTCCATGAATTATCAATGCACTTAGCTGACTATTTTAAAGCTAGGAATTTAGATAGTACAAAATTGGTAAAATTGTGTAGAAATAATATACATGATATTCTATTATCTAATCGGTTCTTGGAGTTATTTTCAAAACCAATGGAGCAAAGAGCTTCATTTGTAAAAGACACTAAAAAAGGAAGAGAGAGTTTGAGATTGGGAGAAGATGGAATAATTCTCAGTGAATTTGATGTAAAAGGTATCAAAAATGACCGTAAAAAAGGTAGAGTGATTAGGAGAATGGGAAAAGGTGGTACAATATTCAACGAATTTGATTTTACCAAAAGATTCAGAAGTTACTAGGAAAGATGATTCTATACAAATTGACACAAAAAGATTCAAGATGACTTTTAAATTCAATTATGATGGATTTGGATATGTTCTACCAGATTGGTTTGAAGAATTCTATTGCGGTTTTAGAAAATATGATGATTCTTGGGCAACTGAAATTAGGCTTGATATTTCTATTGAATTTAATCATTTAACTTTGTTTTCAAAAGGAGGTTGGGACTATTATGAATGGATCGAACTTTTTCTTGAGAAAATGAATGAAAATTTTTCAGGAGATTATTTTTTTAAAAAAATCAATTGGAATCAAGCGTATACAAAAGCAATTATAAATGAGAATATAATCCGGCGCAAAACAAAAGCTAAAAAATTATAGCTGCCCTGCGGGAGGACAACGATTCTTAGCTCAGCACGTTGGGCCTAATCGAATAGGTGCAAGAAGATAAGACAGCAAAACAGCTTCACCAAGAAAAAAAAACAGAATGGGTTTTGATTTTTGCGACTTGGTTAAACCCCTATACGCATAGCTAACTAACTAAGTCTGAGTTTTTCGACATTATAAAAAACGGTAAATAATCCGGCAGTCATCCGCAAACTGTCCCCCGAAGTGTCCCCCAAAAAATAAAAACCCCAAATACGATTTGTAAATGGGTTTTTTTGTGGCCTCGGCAAGAATCGAACTTGCATCTAAAGTTTAGGAAACTTCTATTCTATCCATTGAACTACGAGGCCAATTGCTGTATGACACAGAATAACAGGTATTTAACCCGTTTGGGACTTGTTTTAGGGAACTTTTTCCTCCAAAAGAATCGCAATTTAAACCATAATTTTGCTATTACGCAAATAAAAGACAGCCTTATTGTTCTTTTAGATATTATTAGCTTATCTTTGCAGTCCAAAAAATAACGATGGACGGGTTCCATCACTTAACTAAAAGTCAATATAATATGGCAGTAAAAATCAGATTAGCACGTAGAGGTCGTAAAAAAATGGCCATCTATGATGTAGTAATTGCTGATGCTAGGGCTCCACGTGATGGACGCTTTATCGAGAAGATCGGGTCTTACAACCCAAATACTGACCCCGCATCCATTAATATCAACAACGACCGAGCGTTGAAGTGGTTGATGAATGGTGCACAACCAACCGATACTGTAAAAGCGATGCTTTCTTATCGGGGAGTCATGTTAAAAAAACACCTTCAGATTGGTGTTGTAAAGGGAGCTATCACCCAGGAACAAGCGGATGAAAAATTCCAAACTTGGTTGGATGGAAAAGAAAAAGCCATCTCCATCAAAGTAGAGAAAATACAATCCGTTAAGGAAAGCGTTAAAAAGACAGCATTGGAAGCAGAGACTGCTAAAAATCAAGCTCGTCTTGACGCAATCAAAGAAAGAGAAGATGCAGCAAATGCTGCCGCAGATGCTGAAGCCAAGGCTGCAGAAGCTGCTAAAGCTCCTAAGGTAGAAGCTCCTAAAGTGGAAACTCCTAAAGAGGAAGCTCCTAAAGAGGAAGCTCCTAAAGAAGAGGCTCCTAAAGAGGAAGCTCCGAAAGAAGAGGCTCCTAAAGAGGAAGCTCCGAAAGAAGAAGCTCCTAAAGAAGAGGCTCCGAAAGAAGAGGCTCCTAAAGAGGAAGCTCCGAAAGAAGAGGCTCCTAAAGAAGAAGCTCCTAAAGAAGAGGCTCCGAAAGAAGAGGCTCCTAAGGATGATACTCCTTCTGCTGAAGGAGAGGCTCCTGCAGGCGATGAAGCTTCAGAAGATAAAAAAGCTTAAACTTATCACCAGCCATGAACAAAGACAATTGTTACCAATTGGGCCATATTGCCAAAGTTCATGGGTTACATGGAGAGGTTTTACTGGTTCTTGATGTTGATTTTCCGGAGGACTACGAAGGTTTAGCACATGTTTTTGTGGAAAATGGCAACCGTTTGGTTCCATTTATATTGGAGCACATGGTGACTCAGCCCAATAACAGGTTTCTAGCCAAGTTTGAGGAATTTGATCATATAGATCAGGTAAAACCAATGGTTGGTTCGGCTTTATACCTTCCATCAACTGCTCTTCCAAAGCTTAAAGACGACCAGTATTACTTTCACGATTTAGTGGGATTTATGATGGTCGACGAGGATCTCGGAGAGTTGGGTCAGGTCAAGGTCATCTATGATATGGAAACCCAAGACTTGATAGGTATGGAATACAAGGACAGAGAAATACTCATTCCCATCAAGGATGGGATCATACAAAAAGTAGATAAGACAGATAAAAAAGTTTTCTGTCGCTTGCCTGAAGGCTTGATTGACATTTACCTGGAGGATTAAATTTGATGCACATTGATATCATAACAGTTTTGCCCGGTCTCCTTGAAGGTCCCTTTTCTCATTCAATATTGAAAAGAGCCGAAGAAAAAGGATTGGCCAAGGTAGAAATTCATGATCTAAGAGATTATGGTATCGGTAAGCAAAAGACTGTAGACGGCTATGCTTTTGGAGGTGGTGCTGGAATGGTCATGATGATCGAGCCCATAGCCAATTGTATCGATTCCTTAAAAAAACTGAGGGATTACGATGAGATCATTTACATGACACCTGATGGTAAAACATTCAATCAGTCGACTGCCAATGCCTTGTCGTTGAAACAAAATCTAATCATTCTCTGTGGCCATTATAAGGGCGTAGATGAAAGGGTGAGACAAAATTTCATTACCAAGGAAATTAGTATTGGTGATTTTGTGCTTTCAGGTGGTGAACTTCCTGCGGCACTCGTTACTGATGCTATTATCAGGCTGCTTCCAGGAGTTTTGAATGATGAGACTTCTGCTTTGACAGATTCTTTTCAGGATGGTCTATTGGCTCCCCCTGTATTTACCAGACCTGCAGATTATGCTGGGTGGAAAGTACCAGAGGTTTTGCTATCAGGACATGCTGCTAAGATAGCGTCATGGAGGTTTGAACAATCGGTACGTCGGACTTATGAAAGAAGGCCAGATTTAATGAATGGCGATATTTCCAAAGAGAATGGCGATAATATTATAGAACAAAACGATAATTAAGGGTGCTTATTAAGTATCCATAAAAGCGATAAGCAAAATAGTAAAGCAATGAGCGAACTACTTATTAAATTCGTAGAACAGGATTACAAAGATGCGCGATCCAAATTCCCGTCGTTTAAGGCAGGAGATACCATCAACGTTCACGTGAAAATTACTGAAGGTGCAAAAGAAAGGGTTCAGCAGTTTCAGGGAACAGTGATCCAAAGAAAAAACATCAATACCAATGGCGAAACTTTTACCGTAAGGAAAATTTCAAATGGTATTGGTGTAGAAAGAATATTTCCAATCATCTCTCCAAGCATTGAAAAAATTGAAGTTTTGAGAGAAGGTAAAGTAAGGAGAGCAAGATTGTTCTACCTGAGAGGAAGACATGGTAAATCTGCTAAGATTAAAGAAAAAATCAGGGTAAAGAAATAATTGCCTTGAAATTATATATAGAACTAAGGGAGCCAATGGCTCCCTTTTTTTTGTCTCAGAAGTGAATGGTTGTCTATTTTTTTTAATCAATTTTTTACAAAAACTAATGATTTTAAACTGTTTTTCCAATTATATAAAGTTTTAGAAAAGCAGGATAGTGCAGGATAGTGGTTCAGTTTATTTTAGGTTAATTTCAATGCAATATAGTATTGTTTAATTATTCAATCTAACCAAAAAAATCATGAGAAAATGTTACGATTCGGTACAAATTAAGCTCCGGATGTTGATAACTGTATTACTGATAATGGTAGTGATGGTCGGGTATTCCCGTCAAGCCAGCCAGATTTCAGGAAAAGTTGTTAGTGTGGAGGATAACGAACTTCTTCCAGGGGTTTCTATTCTTGTTAAAGGCACTAGCCGTGGAACGGTTACCAATATGGATGGAGAGTTTTCAGTTCAAGCAGCTTCAGGGGATGTCCTTACCGTAAGTTTTATAGGCTTTACGACCCAAGAAGTGAATGTCAATGGGGGACAAACCACTTATGAAATCCTATTGGAATCTTCTATGGGTGACCTGGGTGAGGTAGTGGTAGTGGGATATGGTTCTCAGAGAAAGGCAGATATTACCTCTGCCATATCCGTGATCAACATGGATAATGTTGGTGAAGTGCCTACCACAAATGTTACGCGTTTGCTTCAGGGCCAAGCCGCCGGTGTTCAGGTAAGGCAAAACTCAGGAAGACCGGGCGAAGAAATGGAAGTGACCATTCGAGGTATTGGATCATTAGGAGCGGGCAGTCAGCCTCTTTATGTCGTAGATGGATTTCCGATAGGAACTTCTCTGGGACAAAGTCTTAATCCTGCAGACGTTGAAAGCATGACTGTTTTGAAAGATGCTGCTTCTACGGCCATTTATGGAGCGAGAGGTTCAAACGGTGTGATTCTTATTACAACCAAATCTGCGAAAGAAGGCACAGTAAATCTTGATTTTGTTGCCAACCAGGGCATACAGAATATACCTGATGGTAGAAGGACGAAGATGATGAACGGGACAGAATTTGCTCAGTTTAAAAATGATAGTTTTGTGGACCGGATTAGGTATTATGAAAAAAGAGAGCCTGCGCTGGAAGAAATCCCGCTTGAATTCCGATTTCCCAATCAAAATACAATTTCTACAGATTGGTTTGACGAAATCCTCAATCAAAATGCCAAATTTCAAAATTACAATGTGACCTTATCCTCCGGTAAAGGAGGAATTCGTTCCCTGGTATCTGTAGGTTATATCAACCAGGAAGGTGCAGTAATCGAAACTGGCTTTGAACGATTCAATGTCAGAGCAAATATCGGAGGTAAGATCAACGATTTTATCAGCATGGGATGGAACATCGCTGCCTCGCGGTCCAATGAAGACTATGCTTCTACGAATGGAAGAAGTGCATTGATAGGAAGGGCCTTATGGGCAGATCCTCGCTATCCTGTTTACAATGAAGACGGTAGTTTCAATGATTACATCGGTGGTACAAACGGAGTTTTTGGAACAGCCAATGTGGTGCAGGAATTGCACGAGATGGAGCGCACACTTACAGAAAACAACCTTTTGACCAATGGTTTCTTGGAGTTTACCTTTTTAAAAGACTTTAAATTTAGAACCTCTGTTAACGCTATCCTGGATAATTCAGACCAGAAAGAATTCAGGCCATCGACTTTGGCAGGTACAGGATTTAACCAGGCTCCTCCCAGAGAAGCTTCTTTGTACCAAAGAAGAAATGAGACACTTAACATTGCGGCAGATCAATTACTTTCTTACAGCAAAATCCTGGGTAGGCACAAAGTTGATGGGTTGCTAGGTTTTTCTGCACAGGAAGAAACCTTTAAGTATCTGCAAGGCAATGGAAATGAATTTCCAAATGATCAGGTAACTTATTTGAGTGCTGCCATTAGACAAACTTCCACCTCAGGCGAGGCAGATTGGAGCCTAATGGCTTACTTTGCCAGGGCCAATTATTCTTTCAATGACAGGTACCTCTTTTCTGCTTCTTTTAGAAGAGAAGGTAGTTCACGTTTTGGATCCGATAATAAATGGGGTAATTTCCCTGCTTTTTCAGCAGGATGGAGAATCTCTGAAGAATCCTTTATGCCTGAAACTCCCTGGATTACAGATTTAAAAATAAGGGGAAGCTTTGGTATTACTGGAAACAATGCGATTGGTAACTATTCCAGTTTGTCAAATATGGGGATTTCGAACTATGTACTGGGAAACTCAATTGCGAACGGACAAATTCTGTCCAACTTTGCCAATTCCAATTTGGGTTGGGAACAATCTCAGCAAACCGATATAGGGTTGGATTGGGCCATGTTTGATAATCGACTTTCTTTAACTGCTGAGTATTACAACCGATTAACCAATAACATGTTGCTCTCTGTAGAGATGCCAGTGATTTCAGGATTTACCCAATCTTTGGATAATGTGGGTCAAGTACGGAACAGGGGACTGGAACTAGCATTGGATTATAGAACGAAATTTAATCAGTTAAATATCAGATCAAACGTAAACCTTACCATCAATAGAAATGAAGTATTGGAAATAAGGGGTGAAAACGATGAAATCTGGGCAGGAGGCTTTTACAGTACTTATAGCGTCTCCCAGGTAGGCAGACCTTTGGCAATGTTTCATGGCTTTGAAATGGTTGGAATTTTTGATACTGATGCTGAAATTGAGGCATGGCCTAATCAGGATGGAGCGGTACCCGGAACTTATAAGTATTTGGATACCAATGGAGATGGAGTAATATCTTATGACCAACAGGACATGATCGAAATTGGTAATCCACACCCTGATTATGTTTTGGGATATACCCTAGGTGGGGATTTTAAGAATTTTGATTTTAACCTGATGTTTACCGGTGCTTTCAATTATGACGTATTCCGTCAAATAGAGGGTTCTACGATGAATATGGACGGAGTATTTAATATCCTTCAGTCTGGTGTAAATCGCTGGAGATCTGCAGAGAATCCTGGAGATGGAAGAGGAGCCACTTCCAATACATGGAAATGGCAACGAGAGTCAAATTCCAGGTATGTATATGATGCAACACACGTTTGGTTAAGAAATATCACCCTGGGGTATACCATTCCAAAGAATCCGATAGTTCCTAATGCAAGGGTGTTTTTCAGCGCAGAAAATCCATTTCTGTTCACTTCTTATATCGGAACCAATCCGGAAGCTAGAACTAGAGGTGGAATCAATATAGGCGTGGATGATGAATCTTATCCAATGCCCAGGACCTTTACTTTAGGTGCATCTTTAAGATTCTAAACTATAAATTGAGTATAGCTATGAAAAAATATTTGAATATAACAGTCATTTGTATAGGCTTCTTACTGCTAAGTACCGCCTGCGATGAAGAATTTCTAAATAAAACAGATCCTACAGTTTTGGTGTCAGATAATTTCTATCAGACAGAAAAACAAGTCATACAGGCTGTCAATGGAGTATATGGGCAATTGAGATCCTGGCACTTGAGTCAATGGCAGTATACAGAATTTATTTCTGACAATACCACCCTTCATTTCAACCAGGGAGACAGGGGACAAGGACCAAGTCTTGAAGCCCTTGAATTTTGGCAATACAATCCTGCCACGGGTAATATCACCAATTTGTACAACAGTACTTATGGGATAATGGTCAATGCCAACACAACCCTGAGTAAGTTACCGGAATCCAATGCTACTGATGCTATCAAAATGAGATCAGAAGGAGAGCTTAAAATGATTAGGGCCTACCTTTACTTTCACCTGGTACAGCATTTTGGAGATGTAATTATTATTACTGAGCCGGTGAAATCTCCAGCCGAAGCATTTGAGTACAACAGATCACCTGTAGAAACTGTTTACCAGCAGATCATCTCAGATCTCAATTTTGCGGTAGGTGCATTACCCGCAAGTCATGGATCCGACGATGTCGGTCGGGTAACTAAAGGTGCAGCTTTAAGCTTACTCGGTAAGGTTTACCTGACAAGGAAAAATTATTCGGGTGCGATAGAAGCTTTGAATCAAGTAACTGGATTGGGCTATGGTTTGCTTCAGAAATATGAGGATATCTTCGATCCACAGAAAAAAAATCACCAGGAATCCATTTGGGATATTCAGTACCAGGGTGACAATCAAATTGGGGTCAATAGTAATTTTATTTATACTTTTGCTCCGAGAGAATCTGTTGGTGCGGTCATCGATTTCCCAGGCCAGGATGGCGGTGGATGGAACACACCTACCAATGAGATAATCGCCCTATACGAAGAAGGCGATTTGAGAAAAGAAGTCTCATTGAAGGAAGGTTATACTAATCTTCAAGGAGTATATGTGGGGGTACCTTATATTAACAAATTCAATCATCCTCATACTATCAGAGGAGTCACCAATGACAATTGGCCTGTGATAAGGTATGCGGATGTGCTATTGATGCTTGCTGAGGCGATCAATGAAGTAGACGGCCCTACGGGGACTGCCTATGGATACCTGAATGAGATCAGAGATAGAGCAGGATTGGAACCTGTAAATGGTTTAGGGAAGGATGCCTTCAGAGAAGTGCTTCTTAATGAAAGAAGGATTGAACTGGCATTTGAGAACCATCGCTGGTTTGATTTGAAGCGTACCAAAACCGCCAGTGAGTTAGTCACCATGCTAAATTCATATGGATTAAGAGAGCGGGCAAATCCAACGACTTCCAGAGAAGGAATTCCATTTTCCAATAATGACTTTATATTTGAGGCATTTGAAATCCTGTTTCCTATACCTCAGGACCAAATGAGAATAAATTCTTCATTGGTACAAAACCCAGGGTATTAATTTTTTCTTTTAAAGAGCTTCAGAAAACGAGAGTCTTCTGAAGCTCTTTCTTTTTATAAAAAGGCAGGCAGAATAAAAATTTACCCATTTGATTTTTTTTGCGAGGGTGCTGTTATGAAATTCTTTTATTTCTAATTATTCAAAATTAAATACTTTTTGTTGCGTCCGTTTTATTGAAACCACTATATACCTTTCTGATTTGTAGGAGAAATCGTGGGAAAATCTTTCAGCACAGTACAGGACAGTTTAAATCTTTTTTTTTTTCTTATTGGGTTATAATTCATCTATTGACCGATGATAAAGTCAATTATACCAATTTATAACCTAATAATTATGAAAAAAAATTGTTACTTAATGTTGTATAACAAGCAGCTGTTTGCCCTTTTGGCTGTTATGCTATTGAGTGTTGCTTCCTATGCGCAAAGCACCGTTTCAGGTGTGATTCGCTCTGAAAGCGATAACGAAACCATACCGGGAGTTTCGGTATTGGTAAAAGGGACTACTCGAGGTACTGTAACTGACCTTGATGGTAAATTTCAGGTAGAAGCTGCCGCTGGAGAAGTCCTATCGATAAGCTATATCGGTTATTCCACCAAGGAGATAACTATTCAAGGTGGTCAAACACAATATGATGTCATACTGGCTTCTTCTATGAGTGACCTTACTGAGGTAGTAGTAGTAGGATATGGTAGCCAGTTGAAGAAGGAAATCACGGGTTCCGTTCAAACGATACAGGGGGATGACCTATTGGATCTTCCTGTTTCTCAAATTGCCCAAAAATTACAAGGTCAATTAGCTGGTGTGCAGATCAACCAGACCACAGGTAAACCCGGACAGGGAATGAACGTTCGTATTCGTGGACAGTTATCCGTTTCAGGCGGTAGTGATCCACTTTATGTAGTGGATGGTTTTCCTATAACGGGTGATATTTCTACTTTGAACCCTGATGAAATTCAGGACATTACTATTTTAAAGGATGCTGCCTCTACTTCTCTTTATGGGTCCAGAGCAGCTAACGGAGTAGTACTCATTACTACCAAAAGAGGCAAAGCCGGACAATCATCCGTATCTCTAAACGTATACACTGGCATACAGAATGTGCCTGATTACAATCGTTTAGAAATGATGGATGCGGTAGAATTTGCTCAATTTAAGAAGGAGTACTTTGAGGACGCAGGAAGACCTGTCCCGGCCATGTTTCAGAATCCTTCTGAATATGAAGGGGAAACACAGGATTGGTATGATGCTTTGCTACAAACGGCTCCTATTTCCAACTACAACCTGACCATCAATTCCAATACAGAAAAAATGAGAACTTCTGTGGTAGCAGGATTTTTTGATCAGAAGGGCGTCGTGTTGAATACAGATTATGAGCGGTTTTCTTTGAGAATAAACTCTGACTATACTGCTTCTGATAAAGTTAAGATGGGATTCAATCTGGCCCCCCAATACGTAAAGGACAATACTCCAAGAACAGATGGATCCAGAGGTACAGGTATATTGTTTAATGCCCTTCATACCTGGCCAAATATGCCTATATATGATGATGATGGTGAGTTGACGTACTTTAATCGATTCCCTAGTGAGACAGGTAATATTTTCGCCTATCCAAATTATGTAAGGTCAGCTCAGGAAATCACCAATGAAACCAAGCAGACCAACTTACTAACCAACGCCTACGTTCAGTATGAACCTATAGAAGGATTAGAAGTAAAGTCGACTTTTAATGCTGAAATCAGAAACAGTAAATATTTTTATTTTAACCCTTCTACAGCTACACCCGGAATGAACCAGGCAATTCCCACCGTTGCTCGTTCTGTAAGAGATCATTTAGAGGATTTTAGTTGGTTGAATGAAAATACTGTTACGTATACCAAATCCATTAATAACCATAATTTTCAGGTATTGGGTGGATTTACCAATCAAGAGTTCAGAAGAGAAAGAACCAGAATCGCTGCAGATACTTATGCGGATGATAGACTACCCACCATTCAAGGGGCGATTAACGTCAACCGGGGAGGTACTATTTCGGATGTTCAGGAGTGGTCGCTTACCTCTTTCCTTTCAAGGTTGACTTATAATTTTAAGGGAAAGTACTTAATGACAGCAGCCATAAGGGCTGATGGATCGTCAAGATTTGGTGCTGAAAATCGCTGGGGTGTATTCCCATCTGTATCCGCAGGTTGGGTATTGTCTGATGAAGGATTTTTGAATACCAGTGACAAGGTTTCTTTTGCCAAAATTAGAGGTAGCTATGGTGTAACCGGTAACAACAACATCGGTAATTATACCCAATATGCATTGGTAAGCAATACAGTCAATCACGTATTTGATAATAATGTGGTACCTGGTGCAGGGGTTACTTCCTTGGCCAATCCTTTCTTGGGATGGGAAACTACCAAACAGTTTGATATAGGTCTCGATTTGGGTTTATTTGATGACAGGATTACCTTCATCTATGACTATTATTCGAAAAACACTTCTAACTTGCTTTACAGCGTTCAAATTCCTCAAGAAGCCGGATTTGGTAGTTTCAATGACAATATCGGAGAGATAAAGTTTTGGGGCCATGAATTTTCTATTACTTCAAGAAATACTCAGGGAAGACTCTTATGGACTACAAATGCCAATATTTCTTTTAATAGAAACGAGGTAAAAGCCTTGGCTGATGGAATAGATAGGGTGTATGGTAGCGTTCATATCACACAGGTAGGGCAGCCTTTTGGGCAGTTCTACGGCTTGAGAAAACTGGGCAACTACATGAATGAAGAGGACCTGAACAATTCTCCGCAGGTACCTGGCCGGTCTATCGTAGGTTCCATCAAATTGGAGGATATCAACGGTGACGGGATCATTACTCGGGGTGGAGATAATGATGACCGAACAATTATTGGCAATCCATTTCCTGATTTTACTTACGGTATCACCAATAATTTCAAATACGGAAAGTGGGATATGAATATCATAGCTTCGGGATCACAAGGCAATCAGGTATACATGAGGCATTTATTTAGTACTGCCAATTTGGACGGTGTGTTTAATATGGTACAAAAAGCTACCGAACGCTTCCGTTCTCCGGAGAATCCGGGTGCTGGAATTTTCGGAACCACTGTAGGTGGAGGTAATGTTACCGGTATTGAAAGAGATTGGGCAAACAGCAACTTTGTCTATGATGCGTCCTTTTTCTCTATTAAAAATATAACGCTGGGATATAATGTAGGACCAATTGCAAACGTGATCAAATCAGCCAGAGTCTTTGCCGCTGTTCAAAATGTATACATTTTCACTCCTTACTGGGGGGGGCCTAATCCTGAAGTTAGTCAGCAAAATAATGGTGACGGCGACGGAGGAAACCTTAGTCAGGGAATTGATCTTACCGGTTATCCTATACCGCGAACCTTTACAATAGGTGCTAACATTACATTCTAGTCAGGCCTTTTATCTTAATTTGATTAAAAATGAAAAAAATAAATATATATATAGTTCTATTGGGAATTATGCTGTCAAGCTGTGAAGAGTTCTTGACCATTACTCCCGAGACAGCACTTAGTTCTGCCACCTTTTATAGGACAGAATCGGATTTTGAACAAGCCGTCAATGCAACTTATGCTCCTCTGCGTACTATAGCAGATAACAGATCCTGGTTGTTGTGCGAAATGCGTTCGGACAATACCATCTATGCACGTAATATAAATTTCGGAGCTACTGAGCAGCAAGAGGATATTTCTGACCATGCTTTACCAGATGCACAGGGGATTGTTGCCAATACCCATGTGCTTAACCAATACCGTCAGGACTACCTCATCATCGCCAGAGCCAATCAGATCCTTGATGTTATCGACGATGTGGAGTTTAACCAGGCAAATAAAGACAACCTTAAAGGGCAGGCACTTTTCCTTAGAGGATATGCTTATTATGAATTGGCGAGGTATTTTGGTGGGGTACCCCTTCATCTGACACCAGTAACTGCACGTGACGAAGCTGCACTTCCCATCACTCCGGAAGCAGAAATTTACAATCAGCTCATCAGTGATATTCAGTCTGCTATTTCATTACTTCCTGTTCGTTCGAGCCAGGGTGTAGGAAGAGCCTCCAAAGGAGCCGCTCAAATGTTACTGGCGGATGTCTATATCACACAGAAGAAATGGGTTGAAGCAGAGGCTTTACTTAGAGCTATAGTTTCGAGTGGAGAATACGGATTGGTAGAAAACTACGAAGATATATTTTCTGAAAGTGTAGGAAATAAAAACAACAAAGAATCTCTCTTTGAAGTCCAGTATCTTGAAGGACCTGAGGGCTTGCAAGGAAATTTCCTTTACAGCTTTATGCCGAGGCCAATGTCTCTTACGGAGTTACAGCCTATTTCTGGCACTTCTAACCCTCAACCTCTTGATGGTGAAGGAAACAATATCCCTACTCCAGATATGATTGCTGCTTATGAAGATGGAGATCTGAGAGAAGATGCATCCATAGCCTATGTAGAAATATCCGGTAGCGACAGGGATGATAAAGTGTACCCTTACATTAAGAAATATGCTAAAGCACATTCTTTGCATGGCAATCACGGTATTAACTGGCCTATTTATCGCTATTCCGAAGTATGGCTCTTCATGGCGGAGGCACTCAATGAGCAGGGAAAAACAAGCGAAGCCGCTGGATTTCTTGACGGGATCAGAGGGAGAGCGGGTTTAGTTTCGACGACTGCTTCAAGTCAAACAGAAATGAGAGAAGCTATCTTTAAGGAGAGAAGGGTTGAATTGGCGTTTGAAAATAAAAGATGGTTTGATATCGTCAGGGCAGACAGGGTTCAGGAGATAATAGGCGCTTTCGGTCAAAGAGCTTTGGCAAATCCTTTGGATTATTACTATCCTGCAGGAGCCACTTTTAGGTCCAATGCCTTCACAAACATCACTAAGTATTATGCACTACCTGCTGACGAAGCTGAGATTACTCCTCACTTCTAATTAGGTTTGTGTAAAGATAAAAACCCCTCGCAGGGTTTTAAGGTACAACGGAGAGCTTCATTGCTTTCCGTTGTTTTTTGGGTTTTTATGACCAAAGGTTTTATTTCCACATTATTGGTTATCATAAGCTGCGAATTTGAGTTAAATTTAAAGATGGTTTAAAGTGAGTGGTAAACAATAGGAAGTAGGAATGTGAATTAACAAAAAACTTATGTATAAAAATAAAACAATGAAGAACTGGCTAATGGCCGGATTGATCCTGTTTGTGATGGGATCATGTGGCCAAAGCGATGGTGACCAAAAGGAGGTTAACCCTAAGGTCGCTAAATTAAAATTGCCATCAGGCTTTGAAGCGGAACACTTATATAGCCCAGGAGATAACGAACAGGGGTCTTGGGTTGGGATGACCTTCGATGATAATAACAGACTCTTAACGGTGGATCAATATGGTGCTATCTATCGTTTAGAAGTGCCACCTATAGGATCCGATTCTCTTGCTCCCGCGGTAGAAAAACTAAGAATTGGGGTCAATGGAGACAACAAAATAGGGATGGGCTATGCTCAGGGACTCTTGTATGCCTTTAACAGTTTATACGTGATGGTAAACCATCGTTCCAATGAGGATTTTGACAAAAGCACCGGTATGTACAGGTTGCAGGATACCAACGGAGATGATCAGTTTGACAAAATCACTACTATAAAAGAATTTACTGGGAGCCCAGGAGAACATGGTCCGCATAGTATGGTAGTTTCTCCTGATGGAAAATCTATCTATATCGTAGTAGGTAACCATATAGACGTACCTGAAATGGATCGTTACAGGATTCCACGCGTCTGGGAAAATGACAACCTAATTCCTGAAATCAAGGATCCAAGAGGTCATGCCAACAGTAGAGGAGCACCAGGAGGATGGGTTGCTAAGATTGATCCTGAAGGCAAAGAATGGGAGTTAATCAGTGTAGGGTATAGAAACCCATTTGATGTTGCCTTCAATGAAGTAGGGGATTTGTTTACCTATGATTCTGATATGGAATGGGACTTTGGCATGCCATGGTACCGCCCTACTCGGATCAATCACGTAACCAGTGGTAGTGAATATGGCTGGAGAACAGGTAACATGAAATGGTCACCTAATTATACGGATAACCTTCCAGCAGTACTTAATATTGGGCAGGGCTCTCCTACCAATGTTTTTTACGGTAGCAAAGCCAAATTTCCTGAAGATTACCGCAATGCATTGTACGCTTTTGACTGGAGTTTTGGTATCATGTACAAAATTAACCTTACGCCAAATGGAGGATCTTATTCCGCTACCGGTGAAGAGTTTATTTCAGGTTCACCGCTACCATTAACAGATGGTGTGATCGGACCAGATGGTGCCTTGTATTTTATGACGGGTGGAAGACGCTTGGAGTCTGACTTGTATAGGGTTCACTATACCGGAGATTTGAGTGGAGACAGTAAAGGTGGACTTACAGAAGCTGACCTTCCTGAAGAACACAAAATTCGTAGAAGCCTGGAAGCATATCATACTGGAGCAGAATCCGGGGCGATTGATTTTGCATGGCCCTACCTAAGCCATAGCGACAGGTTTGTGCAATATGCTGCAAGGATAGCTGTAGAACATCAGCCACTTTCTGAATGGCAAAGTAAAGCATTGAATGAAACCAACCCAAGAGCATTGACTCAGGCCATTATTGCCTTGGCAAGACATGGAGATACTTCTCAGAGAAATCAAATGGTACAAGCCTTAATGGGATTGGATTATGAAACGCTAAGTGAGGAGGATCAAATGAATCTCGCCAGAGCATTTGAAGTGGTTATCGCCAGACATGGTAATCCTTCAGGTTCTGTTAGGGATCAGTTGGTTGGATATTTGGATGCCCAATTTCCTGCTGGAACAAACGAAATTAACAGGGTAATGGGCAAAGTATTGGTGAAGCTGGAAGCACCTACTGCTGTACCAAAATTATTGAGCATGCTGGAAGAGGCTAAAGATGATCCTAACTTTCAGAAAACACTTACAGCTTCTTCTGACCTGATCATGAGGAATCCTCAGTATGGTTTAGATATAGCCAGTATGCTGGCCAATGTTCCTCCTGCGCAGCAGACCTACTTGGCCACATTGCTAGGTGGAGCCAAAGCGGGATGGGATGATGCATCTTACGAAAAATATTTCACCTGGATCAATAATGCTTTTCAGTATAAAGGTGGAAGAAGTTATGTAGGCTTTATTGACAGATCCAGAAAGATGGCACTCAGTACAGTCCCAAAATCCAAGTTTGATCATTACGACGAACTTTCAGGTGGTAAAAGACTATCAGGTTCTGGCAACGAGATCGTAGAAACGACGGTTCAGCCGGAAGGTCCTGGTAAAAGGTGGACTGTAGAAGAAGCAGTTCCTTTAGTAGCAGACCTTAAAGGAAGAGACCTAGAAAAAGGCAAGGCTATGTTTGGCGCTACGCTTTGTATTTCTTGTCACGCCATGGGCGGAGAAGGTGGAGCCATTGGTCCAGATCTTACCCAGCTTGGTACTCGGTTTAGCCCTAAGGATATTCTTGAAGCCACCATTAATCCAAATGATGTAATCTCCGATCAATATGCCGCCATGGTATTTGTGATGGGAGACAAATCCTCAGTAGTAGGTAGGCTTTTAAGAGAAGATGAGACGACTTATTATATTTCGCAAAATCCTTTTTCTCCAGATATGATTGTGGAGGTTCCAAAGGATAAAGTGACAAGTACCAAGGAGTCTGAAGTATCTGTGATGCTTCCAGGTCTGGTCAATCGACTCAATGAAGAAGAGTTGAAAGATTTGATGGCTTATCTTGTGTCAGGAGGCAATCCAAGTCACGAAGTTTATAAATAATAACAATAAATGAAAAATGCTTTTCAGGCCAGGCAAATATTGTTTGGCCTGAAAATTTTCAACATAAATCAGCACCAAATGAAAAATATATTTGAAATAACTTCACTGGTTGCAATTGCATCACTGACATTTTCCTGTGGTTCAGGTCAGCAAAAGGATGAGGTGGCAACAGCTCAAGAAGAAGTTGCCATTGTAGTAGACCCTAATGATGGTTTTGAAAAGATTTTTGATGGAGAAACGCTCAATGGTTGGGATGGAGATGCCACTTACTGGAGAGTAGAGAACGGTACTTTAGTAGGTGAAATCACCGAAGCAACCAAATTGGATAGAAACCATTTTATAGTTTATCAGGGTGGACAACCAGCAGATTTTGAATTTAAGGCTGAATTTAAAATTACAGAGGCAGGTAACTCAGGTGTTAATTACAGAAGCGAACCAGTAGAGGGGCTAGAACATGCCTTAAAAGGATATCAAGCAGATATTGATGGCAAAAACAATTACACTGGCCAAAATTACGAAGAAAGAAAAAGAACTACGCTTGCATACATAGGTCAGGAAACCAAAGTCAACCCACAGGAAAAAGAAGGTGACCTTAGGGCAAATGTAGAAAAGAATGCTTGGTTGGGACTTGAAGTAGTGAAAGAATTAGGTGATCGCGATGAGATGAGAAAAGTCGTGAAATCAAATGATTGGAACGAAATACGGATTGTAGCAAAAGGAAATCGCCTGAAGCATTATATCAATGGAACCCTAATGAGTGATGTAACAGATGAAGATCCGGCCAACAGTTCTTCCAAAGGTTATTTGGGAATGCAGGTACATGTAGGACCCCCTATGCAGGTAGCCTATCGCAATATCTATTTGAAAAATCTTTAATTAGCTGCGATTTCTGATAAGGCTTTTGGGGCACTGAACTTACCTGAAAAAACAGGATAAATTCTCGATAAGGTATAACTATTTTAGAGGAATTAAGCTTGCAAAACTATGGATGCAATAAATCAGCGCTGGAGAGGGAAAGTAGGGAATGTCCGGCAAATCGGAGGTATTGAGACTTCCATACTGGATAATGGGACAGGAAAAGGAGTAAGGATAGCCAATATTGATACAGGCGCAGGTTTTCGGTACCAGCTTGTTTTGGATAGAGCCATGGACATATCCTCTGCCCAGTTTGCTGAACATGGGCTAGCCTGGATCAGTCATGTAGGCATTACTCCGCCAGCACCATTTACTTCGGATGGAATAGATTGGTTGAGTACTTTTGGCGGCGGATTACTTACCACTTGTGGCCTTTCGCATGTAGGCGGCCCTGAAAATGATGCGCAAGGAAAGAGAGGGTTACACGGGCGTATTTCCAATAGTCCTGCCGAAATAATTGCTATAAAGCAACCAGATATTTATACCGGTGACTTGGAAATGCACATAACCGGCTTGATAAGGGAGTGCAGTGTTTTCGGCCCTAACCTATTATTGAAAAGGACCATCTCAGGAATTTTAGGTCAACCCTATCTTAAAATATCAGATGAAGTCACCAATATTTCCAATGTTGAAGCACCTCATATGTTGTTGTACCATGTCAATTTCGGATGGCCGCTGGTAGATGAAGGGACTCAAATAATTTGGAATGGATCCTGGGAAGCCCGGGATGGTGATCTCCAAAATAGGATTTTTAATAAAGACAATGATTTTAAATCCTGTCCAGCCCCAATGCAAGAGCACAGTGGTTTTGGAGAGGACGTGGCTTTTATCAAGCCAACACCTGAGTCAGATGATAGATGTAGGGCTGGATTGTTTAATCCATCCTTGGGGTTTGCGTTTAGGATGACTTTTGATAAAAAGCAATTGCCCTGGTTGATCAACTGGCAGCATTGGGGTGAGAATGAATATGTAACAGCATTGGAACCAGGTACCAACCCGCCAAATGGCCAAGCCCAAGCCAGAGAAGATGGCACACTTATACTATTGAAGCCTGGAGAAAAAAGACAATACGAATTGGTATTTGATGTCTTGACAAATAAGAAGAAAATTCAGTCATTTGTAGAGAATAACAAGTAATATATTAACAATAAATCAAAATAGAACCTATGAGTTTGGCAAAAAAAGCATTAGAAGAAGGACAGGGGATTTTGCGTCTGGCCCCTACATGGGTACCCAGATCTTTTTGTGTACCCGGAAGAAGAATAAAACTTCATCCTGATGATTATTATGTTTTGGGTGGAGAAAGAGGAGGTATCGATGAAAGATGGTTTTCATCTACGTGCCCTGCCGAAAACGGTCCACTTACTGGTGAGCACGAAGGCTTGAGTAAAGTGGTCTTAGGAGCGGATGGAAAAGAAGAGCAAATTTTACTGAAGGATGTTATCGATGAGTTGAAAGGTGAAATCATTGGTGACAGAATTTGGGATGAATACGAAAGCTGGCCAATGTATTCAAAGTTTTTTGACAATATGGGGCCATTGCCTCACCACATTCATCACAATGATGAACATGCTGCCAAAATCGGTATGAAAGGCAAACCGGAAGCCTATTATTTCCCACCTCAATTGAATAACCACGGAGGGGATTTTCCTTATACCTTTTTTGGAATAGCACCGGGGACTTCCAAAGAACAAATCAAGGAGTGCCTTAAAAACTTTAATAAAGGAGACAATAAAATCACCAGTTTTTCCCAAGCTTTCAAACTGGATCCTGGAACTGGCTGGGATGTTCCTCCGGGAATGCTACACGCACCGGGAAGTATGTGTACTTATGAGCCTCAGAAAGCCTCTGATGTTTTTGCCATGTACCAGTCTCTTGTCAATGAAGCCATTATTCCTGAAGAATTGCTCTGGAAGGGAACTCCAAAAGATAGAATTGGGGATTATGATCAATTGATGGAAGTTATTGATTGGGATTTAAATGTGGACCCTAATATATTGGCAACCCGTTTTATGGCCCCTGTTCCTGTTACAGATGTCTCTGAAATGGAAGAAGCTGGATATGTGGAAAACTGGATATGCTACCGGTCAGAGGCATTCAGTGCCAAGGAACTGACAGTCCTCCCAGGACAAACAGTAGTCATTAAAGACAGTGCTGCCTATGGTATGATCATGATGCAAGGTCATGGAACCATGGGTGCTTGGGATATAGAAACACCTTCTATGATCCGTTATGGACAATTGACCCATGACGAATATTTTGTTACTGAAAAAGCCGCAAAAGAAGGAGTGAAAATCACCAATCAGTCAAAGACTGATCCTATAGTGATGCTGAAACATTTCGGCCCCAAAAACCCTGATTTGAAGATTTAGAAACAAAATAGATAACTATTGGAAACCGTGTTAGAATGGTATTCCAATAGTTATTTATTAAATTGAAGTGAAAATATAAAAGGTTAAACTTTAAGTTTAATTTTCATCTTAAGGTTTCAATTTTTTATTGTGATTTAAATTAATTATTCATTGCTAACCATATAAAATTATGTCCCAAAATAATTTTCCAAAGTTACATAATGCAACATGGCCTGGAATAGTAGGAAAAGGTCCTGATTCCGAGCCTATTATTTCTTTTGATGAGATGTTACAAAACACCGCAAATGCCGAAGTCAATGGTGTGAAATTTGACGGGGTGGATATAGGGCTTTTTGATCCTCATGTCGATTTGGACATGAATGATGATGGTGTTAAAAAATTAGCGGACAAGGTTTCATCCCTTGGACTAGAAATCGGAAGTGTGGTAGCACCTATTTGGGGAGGCCCTATTCTGGGCACCAAAGAAGACAGGGTCGTTTATCTGGACATGCTTGAAAAATCCTGTAAACTTGCCAAAAAATTAAGAGAGATAGGTGTAAGGCCAAATGGTATCGTAAGAATAGACACTGCAAGTAGTCCAGAGGTATGGGCAAAAGATCCAAAAGGAAGCCAGAAAATAATTATGGAAACCCTAAAAGAGGCAGCTAAAATTGCTGAAAATTATGGGGAAAAACTTGCTGCAGAGGGTGAGATATGCTGGGGTGGTATGCAAAGTTGGAAGACAATGCTTGAAACGCTTGAGTCTGTAAATAGCCCTCTCCTTGGTTTTCAAGCAGATATGGCCCACACCTTATTGTATACTTTGGGATACAATTACCCCGAACACAGATTGCTTCCTGAAGGATACGACTGGAAAGACAAATCTGTTTGGAAAGCAGCTTTAAAAGAAATGACAGATGCATTAAGACCATGGACGATTGATTTCCATGTCGCTCAAAATGATGCTACTGTTTTTGGAGCTGGTTCTCACGACAAAACAGGGAGACATTGCCTGGCCAATGACCCTAACGGAAAATTGGATATTGCTGAAGATGCTGGATATTGGTTACGTGATGAAAAAGGCGAATTGACCAAAGCCTTCAAACACATTTGCTGGGATGGTTGTATGTTTCCAAATCAAGTGATGAAGAAAGAGGATACCTGGAACAATATCTTGGCAGCAATGATTGCTGTCAGAGAGAAACATGGATGGAAAGAGTAGGGTGAAGCACCTAATTTCATCAGCAATTGATTAGCAACCAAAATATTAAAACATGTCAGAAAAAAAACAAATAAGAATAGGATTGATAGGTACCGGCCTTATGGGCAGAATCCATACCAACGGATATAAAAGATTGGGAGATTTTTTTCCTGAATACGAATACCGTCCAGTTTTACAAGCAGCTTGCTCCAGAAGGGAAAACAAGATCAAAGATTTTGCCGAGCAATGGGGATATGCTTCCTATGAAACGGATTGGAAAAAGATGATTGAAAGGGATGATATAGATGCCATAGATATCTGTACCCCGAACAATACCCATGCAGAAATAGCCATTGCTGCTGCAAAAGCTGGGAAAATGATCCTTTGTGAAAAACCGCTGTCCAGAACCATCGAAGAAGCGGAAGAAATGGTGAAAGTTATCGAGGAAACAGGTGTAAGAAATACCGTATGGTACAATTACAGAAGAGTACCAGCGGTAACTTTGGCAAAACAGATAATCGACTCTGGAAAATTAGGTAAGATCTTCCATTATAGGGCCAACTTCCTTCAGGATTGGACGATAAGTCCTGATTTGCCGCAAGGTGGAGATGCACTTTGGAGACTGGATGCAGCAGCAGCTGGATCAGGAGTGACAGGTGATCTTTTGGCACACTGTATAGATACCGCCATGTGGCTTAATGGAGGCATCAAAGATGTTTCTGCGATGACCGAGACCTTTATCAAGGAAAGGGTACACCAAGGTACCGGCGAAAAACAAAAGGTAGAAATAGATGATGCTTGTACATTCCATTGCCATTTTGACAATGGCTCACTGGGTCTTTTTGAAGCCACCCGCTATGCGAGAGGACATAAAGCCCTATACACGTTTGAAATCAATGGAGAACATGCCTCTATTCGGTGGGATTTACATGACTTGAATAGATTGGAGTATTTTGATCACAACGATGAACCCAAGGTTAGGGGTTGGCGTTCCATTCATGTCACAGAAGGGGATCAACCTTATATGGATCGCTGGTGGATACCTGGAACAAGTATCGGCTATGAACATTCATTTATTCATCAAGTAGCAGATTTCTTCAAGAGTCTGGAAGGAAATGAACCTTGTCGCCCAACATTTCGAGATGCTTATGAAACGCAGAAGGTCTGTGAGGCTGTTCTAGATTCTGCCAAATCCAAGAGCTGGAAAGATACAGGCGTTGATTGGAAAGAATAACCCGAAAAGGATCCATATAATGTATTAATTTAAAGCCAAGTCATACAGTTTCGTAATGGCTTGGCTTTTTTTTACTCGAAAAAGGTAATAGATGCCTCAAATTATTTCCTTAGGAAACCGAGTTCGAAGTTAGATCGTCTTAAAAACCGGCTAAATCGTCACTGCGAACCCTTTTTAGGGGTTGCCGAGGTGGGAAAGGGTGCGGCATTCTGGGTGTGTCTTGTCCCCTGAGCTTGTCGAAGGGGTCCCACGGCTTTCTCCACTCAAAGCTACCGATGACGATTTTGTTTTGAAATTGGGTCGAACTTAGGTTAGAAGTGTAAAAGATCCCGTTTTTCGTTTATGATTGTTCTCATGTTCAAAAAACAGGAATGGAATAAGTGTTATATTTGTAAAGAACAAAAAGCCGAAAAGTATGAAAAGTATTTCATCCACCGTAGGATTTCTAAAAAGAAGCTTAGAGGCGGTAGCTGCCACCGAGGGCGTGGATTGGTTGGAACTTCAGGTAGGCAAGATTAAAGCGGATAAGGGCTCAATGAAGCTTTTTTTATCCTTTAGTCAGGCATCCCGTCATTTTTCCAAAAACCCATTAAACTTATCAAATCAAGGCGTACTAGATGCAGGGAAAATTAGATCAGGTTTCTCTCTACAGAATTGGACCAGTCTGCAAACGGCAAGGATCATTTTGGTATTGGAAGCACTTTCTGAGGACAGTGACAAATGGCTCGGAGATATAGAAAAGCTTTTTGAATCAGCAGACATTCATGAGCAAGAGGCATTGTATGCTGCCTTGCCGATCTATCCTTATCAGGAGAAGTTTACGAAGCGTGCTGCCGAGGGACTTCGAAGTAATATGACCTCGGTTTTTGATGCCATAGCTTTAAATAATCCTTATCCGGCAGATTACCTGGTAGAGCAGGCATGGAACCAGATGGTCTTGAAGGCCATTTTTATGCAGCGCCCTCTCTATCAGATTATAGGAATTGATCAACGACTGAATAGTAGTTTGGCCAAAACTTTGGTCGATTACATTCATGAACGTTGGTCGGCCAACAGAAATGTGATTCCGGAATTGTGGCGGTTTGTTACTCCATTTGTTGATGATGAAATTGTTGGCCTACTAGACAAGGTATGGCAAAATGGAGATGATTTGGAAAAATACGCGGTAGGATTGACCTGCTATCACAGTGAAAACTTTGTTGCCAAAGGGCTTTTGGATAAATATCCGGAAATAAGAAATAAAATAGAGAAAGGAGAGATAAGTTGGGAGGAAATCGGCAAAGGCTATGAAGCAAAAAACTAATTCATTGTAAAAGTTTGCCGTTTTCACTTGAAATTCCCCGTTCATTTGTTATCGTTATGATTTGCATTTAATTTAACATAGGTTAGCATATAAATTTGAAGCGTTATGATGTACATAGATCCACATATACATGTTACTTCCAGGACTACTGATGATTATGAAGCCATGCAAAAAGCTGGAATTGTGGCTGTAATTGAGCCTGCATTTTGGTTAGGGCAAGCTAGAACTAAAGTAGGAAGTTTTCAGGATTACTTTAGTAGTCTTGTTGGTTGGGAACGTTTCCGGGCCAAACAATTTGGGATCGTGCATTATTGCACCATGGGACTCAATTCCCGGGAGGCCAATAATGTAGCCTTAGCAGAGGAAGTAATGGAACTCCTTCCCCTTTACGTAAGCAAAGAAGGCGTAGTAGCCATCGGTGAGATTGGTTATGATGATCAAACGGAAGCTGAGGACAGGTTTTACCGCCTACAATTGGAGCTAGCAAAAGAAGTAGACTTGCCAGTAATGATCCATACCCCCCATAGGGACAAAAAGAAAGGCACCATCAGAAGCATGGATGTGAGTGAAGAGCATGGTCTGGCTCCAGGAATGGTCATTGTGGATCATAACAATGAGGAAACCGTAAAAGACGTACTTGACAGAGGTTATTGGGCAGCATTTACGATTTACCCCCATACCAAAATGGGTAGCGAGCGAATGGTAGACATCGTCCGTCAATATGGTCCTGAAAGAATCATTGTAGATAGTGCAGCTGACTGGGGTATAAGTGATCCTCTGGCGGTTCCCAAAACTGCAAACCTAATGCGAGAAAGAGGAATTCCTGAGGAGCATATAATAATGACTTGTTATGGAAATGCCCTGAAAGCCTATGGGCAAAGCGGACAGATGGATGAAAAGGATTGGTTAGAAAAAGAGCCAATCGATCAAACCAAAAAAATGGGTGGAAACACTGTATTGAGAGGTGGACAAAACCCTCGTATAGAAAATGATTCCTCCAACATTATAGAGAATTAAATTCACAGATGTCATCTATTATTGCGCACATCAAACTAACCAGGCCTGCAAACATTGTCACCGCAATAGCGGACATTTTAGCGGGTGCTGCCATTTCAGGAGCAGTTTACCTCCTATTACAAGAAACGGATGTCACAATCTTGAAATCCATTGGTTGGCTGGTACTAGCTACCATCGGCTTATATGGTGGAGGTGTTGCCTTTAATGATGTTTTTGATGCGGAATTGGATAGGGTTGAAAGACCTGAACGCCCCATCCCCAGTGGTCAGGCATCTGTCAAAAGTGCTGGGCTTATGGCATTTCTATTGCTTTTAATTGGTGTATTGGCAGCCTGGCAAGTAAGTGGTTTTTCTGCAGTTATTGCTTTATCAGTGGCTTCGCTTGCGGTTTTGTATGATTCTTGGGGAAAGCACCAAAACGTGTTCGGGCCTATAAATATGGGGCTATGCAGGGCAGGTAACCTGTTGCTAGGGATAAGCTTGATAGAAGGTGCTGTAGAAACCTATTGGTACATTGGACTTATCCCTTTACTTTATGTATCGGCCATTACGATGGTGAGCCGTGGGGAAGTTCACGGAAAGAATACTACAGCGCTTAAAGCAGGTTTGGTAATTTATGGAATTATAGTAGTATCTATTTTTCTACTTGCCTATATGAATATCGATAATTGGTGGGAAAGCCTACCATTTCTGGCCTTACTAAGTTGTTTTATTTTTCCACCATTAGTTAAAGCATTGAAATATAAGGAGCCTTCATTAATCGGTAGATCTGTTAAAGCAGCAGTTTTAGCTTTAATTATTGTAAATGCGACAGTGGCAGCAGCTTTTTCGGGTTGGATAGTAGGATTGGTTATTTTACTTTTATTACCGTTATCTTTGCAATTGGCCAAGGCTTTTGCGGTTACCTAGTGAACCAAAAAAGGGTTTAATTACTTGTATATTATGAAGCAAAAGGTTCTTAGGGACAATCATAAATAAAATGAATAAAGTGGCACATCAATCAATTGAACAAGTTTTCAGTGTTCCTTTCAGTTATCAAGTGTTTTTTACAAAAGCATTGTTTTCATTGAATAACAATCTTTTTGCAGACTTGGTAAGTGGGCATAAAGCCCCTAAAGTTTATTTTGTTTTAGATGAGGGAGTGGTACATACCCACCCTGATCTTATAACGGAAATAAAGAGCTATGCTGAGAGAAATAGTAAGGTCTTCACTTTATGTGCTGATCCATTGGTAATTCCAGGTGGAGAGCAGGTAAAAAATAACCAACAATACTTTCAGGAGGTACTTAAAGCTACGGATGAATATGGTATTGATAGACATTCATACATTGTTGGTCTAGGTGGTGGTGCCCTATTGGATATGGTTGGTTTTGCAGCCACCATTGCACATAGAGGGATTAGACATATCCGGATCCCAACTACGGTCCTTTCCCAGAATGATTCAGGTATAGGGGTAAAAAATGGAATCAATGCCTATGGTAAAAAGAATTACTTAGGTACATTTTCACCTCCTTATGCTGTTATCAATGACAGTGATTTTTTACAAACGCTAGAGCCTCGGGATTGGAGATCCGGTATTTCTGAAGCTTTAAAAGTGGCCCTGATCAAAGATGCCTCTTTTTTTGTATGGATAGAAGGGCAGGTTGCTGACCTTCTGGATAGGGAAAATTCTGCAATGCAAGAATTAATTTATCGCTGTGCACAAATGCACTTGGACCATATCGCTTCAGGGGATGCTTTTGAAAGTGGCTCTTCGAGACCATTGGATTTTGGACATTGGGCGGCACACAAGTTAGAACATCTAACAGACTATAGGGTTAGACATGGTGAGGCTGTTGCAATAGGAATAGCGCTAGACACGACCTATTCATTTCTATCAGGAATGCTTTCCGAAAATGAATTAAATCGAGTGTTGAAAGTTATTACTCATTTGGGCTTTGATCTGTACCAACCTGAACTGTCTGGAGATGTTTTACTTCGAGGGCTTGAAGAGTTTAGAGAGCATTTAGGAGGAGAGCTGACCATCATGCTTTTAGATAAAATTGGTCATGGAGTTGAAGTACATGAAATGGACAATGCTTTAATCATACAAGCAATAGAAAAACTTAAAAATTTACAATTTGAATACCAAAAGGCCTGATTAAGGCTTATTGATTAATTAGCCCAACCCAGCATATGCAAGTAGCCGATTTTCATTTAACTTATTGTACCAATATCCATCCAGGAGAAAGTTGGGAAGCTACCTTTGAAAACGTCAAAGAATACATACCGAAAATAAAAGGAGAATTGTCTGTTGACAAGGCTTTCGCCATAGGATTGAGAGTTTCGGATGAGGCAAGTAGAGAATTGATTAAGCCTGCTCGATTAGCAGAATTCAAATCTTGGCTAAAGGCCAATAACTGTTATGTTTTTACTTTCAATGGATTTCCTTTTGGCGGTTTTCACAGACAGGTAGTAAAAGATGAAGTACATTTCCCTGATTGGCACACAGCTGCCAGAAAGGAATATACCCTGCGATTATTTGCCATTTTGGCGGCCATAGTGCCCACCGACATGGACGGAGGGATCTCCACTTCTCCACTCAGCTATAAATATTGGCACAAGACATCAACAGACCTGAAGCAGTTGATGGAACAATCCTGTGCGCATATTATGGAGGTAGTGGAGTATCTATACCAATTAAAATTGGATCAGAATTTGGACCTTCACCTGGACATAGAGCCAGAACCGGATGGAGTTATTGAAGACTCCTCAGGAATGGTGCGCTTTTACAATGACTGGCTGATCCCTATGGGCGTACCGATCTTAGCTGAAAAATTTGGGCTCTCAGCAGAGGCTGCCAAATCATTAATCAAAAATCACGTTAGGGTTTGTTATGACGTTTGTCATTTTGCGGTAGGTTATGAAGACCATAAGGCAGTCCTAGATACTTTTCAAAAAGAAGGCATTAAGATTGGAAAGTTTCAACTGAGTGCAGCTTTAAAAGCCAATATTCCAGTGGAAGTAAGCCAAAGAAAACCTGTAGAAAAAGCGTTGTTGCCATTTGTAGAATCGACCTATCTTCATCAGGTGATTGGTAGATTGGAAGACAATACTTTACATGCTTATCCGGATCTTCCGGATGCACTCCTGGATTTAGCTACCACAGAAGAACGTGAATGGCGCGTTCATTTTCATGTGCCTTTGTTTTTGGCTACTTATGGACATTTGCAATCTACACAAGAAGATATTCTAAGTGTATTAAAATTGAACGGAGAGCGAAAATTGACCAGTCATCTGGAGGTAGAAACCTATACATGGGAGGTTTTGCCTGAGGACATCCATTTGTCATTGGACCAATCTATTGCAAGAGAATTGAACTGGGTAAAAAACCATATTGAATGAAAAAGACTGTTGTACTGGATGTAGTAGCACTTTCTCAAAGGGTAATAGGAGAGCATACACCATTTTTAAAGAAGTGGAGCAATAAACGACAAACATCAGCAATCCAACCTGTATTACCTGCAGTTACTTGCGCTTCTCAGTCAGTATACCTTACAGGCAAATGGCCTGAGGAAAATGGAATTGTTGGCAATGGCTGGTATTTTAAAGATGAATGTGAAATAAAATTCTGGAGACAGTCCAATCACCTGGTACAGTCTCCCAAAATTTGGGATGCATTAAAGGCAGAAAACCCAGACTTCACTAGTTCCAATATGTTTTGGTGGTACAATATGTATTCTTCAGTAGACTTTGCGGTGACGCCAAGGCCATTGTACCCTTCTGACGGTAGGAAGTTACCTGATATTCACAGTCAGCCAATGGGTTTAAGAGACCGTCTGCAAAAGGAACTAGGACAATTCCCCTTGTTTTCTTTTTGGGGACCCAATGCCAATATCGCTTCAAGTAAATGGATAGCAGAAGCTTCCATGAAAGTAGACGAATGGTATGACCCAACTTTGACTTTGGTTTACTTACCCCATCTGGATTATGCCTTGCAGAAATATGGGATTGATTTTGATAAGATAAGTAAAAGCTTGAATGAAGTTGATGCCTTGTGCGAGCACCTGATTACTTATTATGAAGACAAGGGGGCAGAGGTGATTTTATTGTCTGAATATGGCATTACCTCCGTGAATCAACCTATCCATATTAATAGGGCTTTGAGAAAAGCTGGATTTATTGAAGTGAAAGATGAGTTGGGATTGGAAACGCTAGATGCTGGCACAAGCCGTTCTTTTGCCGTTGTGGACCACCAATTGGCACACATTTACGTCAAAGATGCCAAAGATATAGCTGAAGTGAAGGCGATAGTAGCTGCTTTACCCGGGGTGGAAAAGGTGTTGGATAACGCAGGCCAAAATGATTTCAAATTGAACCACGAAAGGGCTGGAGATTTGGTGGCGGTGGCAGATAAGGATTCTTGGTTTACCTATTATTATTGGCTGGACGATAAGGTAGCACCAGATTATGCCAGAACGGTGGATATACACCGCAAACCAGGGTATGATCCGGTAGAGATGTTTGCCAATCCGGACATTAAATTTCTTAAAGGCAAATTGGGATGGACCCTGTTGAAGAAGAAATTGGGGTTTAGGTACCTGATGGATGTTATTCCTTTACAGGCAGACTTGGTCAAAGGCTCACATGGGAGAATTCCTGAGAGTGAAAAAGATTGGCCTGTTATGATCAGATCAAAAAATGACAAAGGGATAGAAAACGTTGATCCAACCGCTGTTTATTCCATTATTTATGATGCTGTCAATAGAAAATGACCTGTTTCTGTTATTTTCTATTTATAAATATTAATTTAGAAGTGTTATGAGTAAACCCTGGAAGTATTTTTTTGGAAGCTGGTCATTAATATTTCTGCTATTCGGTTATTGGCAGATCAATGATCCAGACCCACAGTGGTGGATTCCTATTTATTTGATGGCGGCTATTACGGCAGGATTTTCCTTTTTTGGAAAGTTTAATGTGAACCTGTTGGTAATACTTACCTTTACCTACCTGATAGCAGCCATCTTTTTTTGGCCTGAAAATATCTTTGGCTGGGTGGGGCAAGAGTGGCAACAAAAAGACCTTTCAATGAAAACCAACGCCATGGAGATCAACAGAGAGTTTTTTGGTTTAGTAATCTCTTCTATAGTATTTGCACTGGAAGCCATCAAAGGGAGAAGTCTAAAACTAGAGGATTAAGATTGATCAATTATTATTCTAATGGCCAATTATTGGCTGAAACAATAGTTTATTCAACATGATGAAAAAGTATGATGTTACGGGCATAGGAAATGCCCTGGTAGATATAGAATTTGAGGTTAGTGATGCCTTTTTGGATAAATATGGTATTGAGAAAGGGCTAATGACTTTGGTTGATGAAGATCGCCAAGCTGAGTTGATGTCGGCAATAAACACTAAAACATCAAAATTACAATGTGGAGGCTCAGCGGCAAATTCCATAATAGCTGTGAGTCAATTTGGAGGGAAGTCTTACTATTGTTGCAAGGTTGCAAATGACGAATTGGGAAAGTTTTTCACAGATGACTTAAGAGAATCTGGCGTCAATCACAATCTAGATCCATTTAACCTAGCCCAAGGAATTACCGGAAAGTGTCTCGTGATGGTGACCGCGGATGCGGAGCGGACGATGAATACTTTTTTGGGGATTACTGAGAAATTTTCCACTTCCCAACTAAATGAGGAAGCGATAAAAGCCTCAAAGTATTTATACATCGAAGGATACCTTATCACTTCTCCCGATGCCAGGGAAGCCATGTTGGCCGCTAAAAGAATTGCAGAAGCAAATGATGTAAAAGTGGCCCTTACCTTTTCTGATCCAGCCATGGTCAAATATTTTGGAGCGGGTTTTAATGAAGTAATCGGCTTGGGAGTGGATATGCTCTTTGCGAATGAGGAAGAGGCCATGCTCTATACTGGAAAAGACAATTTGTCTGAAGCCAGTGAGGCCATGAAAAAATTGGCCAAGCATTTTGTAATTACTCAGGGGAACAATGGGGCGTTGATATATGATGGGGAAACTTTTATAGATATAGCTCCCTACCCTACTGTAGCAGTTGATACCAATGGTGCAGGGGACATGTTTGCTGGGGCTTTTATGTATGGCATTACCAACGGGCATTCTTATGCCTCCAGCGGTAAATTGGCCAGCATGGCTTCTTCAAAGATCGTTAGCCAATTTGGACCAAGACTTACCTGGGAAGAAGCAAAGGCTGTTTTGAACAGACTTCAACCTTAAGTGTTGACTTTATAAATGGTTGGGATGGGTAAAAGGGCACCCTCCCCAATCATTTTCTCTAATCTAAACCGGATTACGCAGTAGAATTTGAAACGCTACTAGCCACCATAAGCCAATCAAACTTTTTAGTGGGCAAGACAAAAAGTACCTGAAAATCATTTACATATGAAACAGCTTTCCAGAAATTGGAGACTCAAGACGGTTACATATAGTACATTGCCTGTAAAGTTCCTTTAAACCCTGACAATAATGAGTATGGGCACATTTCTTACACTTATACCCGTAATTCCATTTTAATTCAGAAAAATCTTTCCTACAACATCTATCGTCGGGAAACACCTCTTAAAACTAAAACAAAGAGAGACTCTTCTATCTTTATCTCCATAAACCCTTCGTTTAGACTTTATTTACAAAGATTATTAGCATTTAAATGTGCCTTATTCAATAAATTTATGATGTAAAAGCTTTTCTTAACAATTCATAACTTTTTGGAACAGCAGTTTCTGCATTTTCCTTTCCTTCCATCTCTAATGACACGTAACCGGTAAAATTTGCGCCACGCATAATTTTCGCTATCCGATCGTAATCAAGTTCAAGGTCATAGACTTCACCACCACCATAATAGGTTTTAGCTTGAATAATATCAGCGTAGGGCATCAATCGCTCTAACTGTGGATATGGATCACCAACAAAATTTCCTGTGTCAAGGTTTAAGCCCATAGATGGAGACGATGCCAATGCTTGATAAATCTCTACTAGGTAATCTATGTTTGAAGATAATCCCCAGTGGTTTTCAAGGCAAAGCGTTACTCCGGCTTTTTCTGCTTCTTGCAAGCATTCTCCCATGCTGTCAATTACCCAATTTATGGCGTTTCTGTCTGAATAACCTGATATAGGTTTTTGAATACCGGTTTTATAATAATCAGCAGCTTTTTTAGTACCCCAACTCCCTGTATTCATTCGAATGGCAGGTATACCCATCTGTGTTGCCAGCTTGATACATTTCAAGGTATGTTGGATATGCTCTTTTCTTTTTGAAGCATCAGGCTCAACAAAATTCTGATGGATGGATAAAAATGGAAGAGCCAATCCCCTCTCGAAGGCCATTCGCTTCAGTTTGTTCATGTAGGGAATTGTTTCATTTTCCATCTGACGATGTAGGATTTCTACTCCATCGAAACCTATAAGGGCAGCATTTTCAATTACTTTCTCGATAGGATATTTTATGGGATCAAAGTGCCAATAGGAGTAGGTAGATACTATAAGACCAATGGACTGAATCCCAACTGCTTGGGGTGCTGGTTTATCCTTTGAACTTGCCAGTAATGAAGGAGAAATTATAGAAGCAGCACTTATTAACGATAAGTTTTTGAACCAATTTCTTCTTGAGGGTAAATATCCTTTTTCTTTTTTTGAAGGGAACATACTTTTCATTTTTAATGAAATAATAATTTTTAAAGGGTTGGACAATATTATTGGTATTAAATCCAAAATAGGCAATAGTCTGTTTTTCTTTTAATTCTTTAAAAGAAGTGTCGGGACACAGGCTATTACACATACTTTTCCTAAACGGGATGAAAGTAAGATTTGTTGAGACAGTCATCCGAATTTAACAAGTAAATCGATCGCGGGCTATTTTTACCTATGAGTAAAAAGCGCACTAGTTTTATTCTCTGGGTAATTTTCCAAAGCTACAAAAAACGAAGTTTTGTAAAGTACCTGACGGTGTGCTATGGTCCAAGGTGAAGCATTTAATCAAATTTGCTTTAAAGATTGAAGTTGATCTTTTAGGAAGTCTTGGTTTTATTCAAACGCTACATATTTAAAAGGATATGCTGACCGAACCAAGCTGTCTTTTTCGGAGGGTAAATAGTCGAATTTAAAATTTATAACTTTAAGATCAAGCGCATTATAGACCACCACCTGAATGATGTCTTCACTTAGAGGGGTAAGCACATAGTCTGGGGAATCAGGGATCGCTGTTTTGATCGTACCACTGAAGGGAATTGGGTAACTTAATTTCAGGTAATATTTGTCCTCAAAGAGAAAAGAATCACTTATCTCTGGATAAAGGTGATTGTAAACCCGCTCACTTTCAAGTAACAGACTCTCAAAATGGAGTTTGCCATCCAAAAATATACGTTGGATGATGCTGTCTCCTTTTACTAAGGTGTGAAAGCCTTCCGGTTGTGTTTCTGGTTCAATGGTTGCATTGTTTGGTTCTAAACCGCTAGACCTATTGTTTATTGAGAGAGGTTTTTCACCCTTGGTATTGCAGCCAAGCAAAATGGCAGACAATGAAAAAATCAATAATAGGATAATGGCTGGAAGTGTTAGCTTTTTTTCCATGCCCTGGTCATTTCTTTTTTACCCAGAGGTCCTGGTAGCTCGTCCAAGGTCAGGTTAAGAGATTGTAAGTTCTTTTTGAGATGGGCAGCAGCGCAATAGGTAACAAAAGCTGCTGAAGGATTCATACTGCTCTCAATTTTTTCCAATACGGCCATTTCCCATAGTTCAGGTTGTTTTTTGGGAGAAAAAGCATCAAAGAACACCAAGTCTGTAGGGTAAAGCTGGACCTCTTGTAAGGTCGTTTTTTCTTTTTTAATATTGAAATAGTCCGTCATTGGCATTCCCTTGTCCCAGTCCATTTGATGAAGACGCTTAAAATAACCATTAAAATGGGTCAGTGTTTCGTCCATTTGGGTGAAATTCAATGCGGCATAAATGTCTTTTTCAAGTGGGTAGGGTTCGATAGTATGGTAAAGTACCGGCACCTGGTTTTGCTCCGCCCAGATTAGTGTCAACCAAGCATTAAGCCCGGTACCAAAACCCACTTCAAAGATCCTGATAGGGAATTTGCCTCGATTTCTTGCATACCAAGCCTCCAGCCCATACAATAAGTACACATGGATGGATTCTTTGAAAGCACCATCTGAAGAATGGTAACTTTCATTGATTTCAGGAAGGTATACAGAATGAGATCCATCCTCCGTGGTTATTATTTTGGGGGGTTGTTTTTCCATGGTTAGTGAGTGATGTGTTACGGGTGAATCAATGCTACACAATAAGCAGAAACCCCTTCTTCACGGCCTACAAATCCTAACCGCTCAGTGGTTGTGGCTTTTAAAGACAATTTGCTTTCATCGACTTGCATCACTTCAGCGAGGCAGGTTTTCATGGCAGGGATATGTGGATTAATTTTAGGTTGTTGCAGGCAAATGGTAACGTCCAGGTTACCTATCTGGTAGCCGTTTTCTTTTAACAGATCCATTACTTGCTTTAGCAATATTTTACTGTCAATTCCTTTAAATTGAGGGTCTTGATCAGAAAAATGATAGCCAATGTCCCTTAAATTAGCAGCTCCTAGAAGTGCGTCACAAATCACATGTATCAAAACATCAGCATCAGAATGGCCTACAGCTCCTTTGCCATGTGGAATTATTATTCCACCTAACCAAAATTCTTCACCTTCTTTCAATTGGTGAACATCGTATCCGAATCCTATGCGAAATGCACTCATAATTTATTATGTTAATGTTTTTTCAATTAAATGGATCATTTGTTAGGTGAGCATTTATAATAAATTGCAGAAGCAAGGTTCTGGTTGAGATAGGTGCTTGTAGCCTGTTGGATTTCATCTAATGAAATGGCCATTTTTCGCTCGAATTCCTTGTTCATCAATTGAGGATCTCCAAGGTAGGCATAGTACGCAAGTTTCATTGCTCTTCCTAACAGGGAAACTGATTCGTAGGTTTGCATTGCTTCAGCCTGATTTTTTATTTTCTGAAGGTTTTGTGATGGAATAGGTTCTTTTTTAAAGCTTTCCAAGGTGCTATCCAACTCCACTTCAGCTTCCTCAGCAGTGATCCCTTTTTCCATTTTCCCTGTGATGACCAATAGTCCGGGATCAATATTCCCCAGTACATAAGACTGGCAATTGGCAAAGAGAGATGAGTTTTTAATCAATTTTTGTTCCAAGAATGCCGATCTTCCAAAACCCAAAACGTCTGAAATCAGGTCGCAGGTCAGGTAATTGTTTTCAAGCCTTCCTGGTATCTTATATACCTTATACAATGCTTCTGTAGGTATATTGGAAAATACTTGCTTGCGCCTTATTGTTTCTTGGAGGGGCTCTGCAACAATGGGTTTTGGTGTAAGTTTTCCTTTGGGAATGTCATCGAACCAATAATGTACCCTAGCTTTCACCTCCTCGAAGTTTACTTTACCCGCAATACAGAGGACTGCATTATTCGGCGCATAATTTTGCTTATAGAAAGCCAATAATTCATCCCTTTCAAACCCCTCAATGTCTTCAATTTTTTCACCGATGGTTGGCCACCGGTAAGGATGCTTGGTAAAAGCCAATTGCCTGACATGATGCATTGCATCTCCATAAGGCTGATTCAGGTAACGCTGTTTGAACTCCTCGATTACGACCTGTTTCTGTGTATTGATTGGTTTTTCCTTAAGGTTGAGGAACTGCATTCGATCGGCTTCCAGCCAAAGTGCAGTATCTAGGTTAATGGCGGGCAGCGTGATGTAAAAGTTGGTAATGTCGGTATTGGTAAAAGCATTGCACTCACCACCCACCCGCTCAATAGCACTGTCAAATTCGGGGATATGCTTTGTACCCGAAAACATAAGGTGTTCAAAGTAATGTGCCAGCCCCGTTTTACCGGCAACCTCATTTCTTGAGCCCACCTTGTACAAGAGATTGACAACAGCCATTTCTGAAGAATGGTCCTCATGGACCAATACTTGAAGTCCATTGTCCAGAACAAAAGATTTGTGTTTAATCATAGAATTGGGGCAAAAGTAATAAATTTTCTACCTAACTTGTCTTCTTTAATTCAAATAGATTCACCCTTATAACCGGATTGTTCCAGGGCTGCTATTATTTCTGCTTCACTTGCCTGTCCTTCTACAGTCAGTATTCTGTTGGGTGACTTTAAATCCACCTCCCAATTGGTCGCATTTAAACCGTTCATTGCCGGAGTAATGGCCGTTACACATGCGCCACATTTTACATTTGTTTTAAGCTTGATTCGTTGTGCCATTTTTGATTTGGTTAGTTTTATTATTTCTGTTAAATGATAGCAAACCAAAGTTTTTATTTGATGCCATCATTTTCTATGAGCGTTGTAGGTATCAATAATCTTTTTCGCTTACAATCTACCTAGGCGTATTTTAATCTGAGACTATTTCCTACCACTGACAAGGAGCTCAGCGCCATCGCTGAGCCAGCTATCATAGGATTTAGCAAAAAGCCAGATATGGGAAACAATATGCCAGCTGCTATGGGGATACCAATGATGTTGTAAATGAATGCCCAAAATAAGTTTTGTCTGATGGTGGCTACTGTGTCTTTACTCAACTTTAATAATTCCGGTATGGCCAGAAGATCTGAATGCATCAGAGTGACTTGGGCAGTTTCCATGGCAATGTCTGTCCCAGCGCCCATGGCTATCCCTAAATCAGCTAAAACAAGGGCTTCGCTATCATTGATTCCATCACCAGTCATGGCTACCTTATGCCCTTTCTGCTGTAAATCTTTTATATATGCCCCTTTGTCCTGGGGCAACATCCCACTTTGGAAATGAGTGATACCTACTTTTTCCGCAATAACTGCAGCTGTTTTCTCTTGATCCCCTGTAAGCATGTGCACCGAAATGCCCATTTTTTGTAATTTAGCTATTGCCGCTTTTGAAGTTTCCCTGACTTTATCTGCAATGCCAATAATCCCTACTAGCTGTTTTTCTTCTGCCAAGAAAACCACAATATCCCCATTGTCAAGCATTTTGTCAGCAGCTTGAGTCAAGGTCTCATCGATGATTGTATCCATTGACCGGAGCCATTTTAAATTTCCGACATAGTATTGTTTTCCATTGTACTTGCCCATGACTCCTTTCCCCGTAAGGGTATCGAATTCCAATAGGTCGATTGGTGATTTCTCTTGTGCAAAATGTTTAGTTATTGCCGCCGCCAAAGGATGCTCACTTTTTTCTTCCAAAGCACAAAAAACAGATACCATCGGCTTATAATCTAAGCCAGTTTTCCAAAGCACTTTTTTAATACCTGGTTTTCCTTCGGTGATTGTACCGGTTTTATCCAAAATCAGGGTATCAATCTTTTTTCCTATTTCCAGGCTTTCGGCATCTTTTATTAGGATTCCCTTTGATGCAGCCTTGCCGATCCCTACCATAATCGCCGTTGGAGTGGCAAGGCCAAGGGCACAAGGGCATGCGATGACCAATACTGTAATAGCAGCGAGCATTCCTCTCAAAATGGCATCATCTGTTCCGCTAAAAGACCAAACAATAAAAGTAACCACAGCAATGGCCAAAACCGCTGGCACAAATATACCGGTCACTTTATCTACCGTTTTTTGTATGGGTGCTTTAGATCCCTGAGCTTGTTTTACTCGGGCGATGATACTAGAAAGTAATGTTTCTGAGTTGCTTTTATTTGATTTAAATTGAAAGCTTCCTGCCTGATTGATTGTGCCTGCATAAACGGTGTCTCCATTGCTTTTCTCTATGGCTATCGGTTCTCCAGTAAGCATGCTCTCGTCCACAAAAGATTGTCCCTGGATGAGCGTGCCATCCAATGGGATTTTCTGACCTGGTTTTACGAGAATTGTTTCGCCGGGTTGAACATCGGAGACATTCATTTGGAAAGTTTCGCCGTCACGAATCACTGTTAGGGCTGTGGGCTGAAGGCCTATTAGGTTTTTTAAGGCTTCTGAAGTGCCTGCTTTAGCTCTAGATTCCATAAGCCTGCCCAGTAGAATAAAGAAAATTATAACTGCGGCAGCTTCAAAATAGACATGCGGTTCTATCCCCCTGGATGCTAGCCAATGGGGAAAAAAAGTGTTAAAGGAACTGTACAAGTAAGCAACGCCTGTACTGAGGGCTACCAAAGTATCCATATTGGCATTTCCTACTTTGCTTTGCTTGTAGGAATTAATGAAAAAAGATCTCCCAAATATTGCTAGAATGGGTGTAGTCAGTGCCCACATGATTACATTGGCATAAGGGATATTCATCCAAATCATGCCAATTAAAAACACAGGTAAAGCCAAAATCCCTGAATATAATGTGTTCTTTTTTAATTGAGCCAACTCAGCTGCTTTTACAGCATCCAGGTCTTCCTGATTATTTATATCTATCAATAAATCGTATCCGATCGATTGAACGTTCTTTTTGGCTTCAGTAAGATCCATTCCTTCTTTTTCAATGGAGATTAAAGCTGACTGGGTTGCATAGTTGACACTTGCTGATTTGATGCCTTTGGTTTCTTTAAGCATGGACTCCACACTTACAGCACATGCTGCACAGCTCATTCCGGAAATCGGTACTTCGATAGATTTGCTCATGATAGTATGCTTGTTTATGCATCAAAATTACGAACTGCATGGGAGATTGTTGTTACAGAATTATTGGAAAAATGTATAACTTGTGTCCTGATTTGTAGGTAGAATTGTTGAACTTTACCTACCGTTTAGCCATTATAAAACATTCAATAGCTTCCTTAACAACAATGAAATTTCACCTTTTATGTTAAAATCCACTTTAGACCTAGCCTGTACTGGCCTGTTTTCATCACTTTTTTTAGATTATATTCAAAAGAAGGAATCAGTAAAGCAGTTCTATAAGGAGTTTCCGGATTTGGAGAATTTTAAACAATCCATTGCTAACAAAACGTTTGACCAAGAGAAAAGAAATACGCTCTTCAATGTTTTAGAGCAACAATATAAAGGATTAGAGGGTGCCAAAGTCATGGCAAACATTCAAAAGCTTAAACAAACCAACACCTTTACAGTAACCACCGGCCACCAACTCAACCTAATGACTGGTCCTTCTTATTTTATTTACAAGATCGTTTCTACTATTTCGTTGGCAGAAAAGCTTCAAGAGGAAAATCCCAAATACCAATTCGTCCCAGTTTACTGGATGGCAAGTGAAGACCACGATTTTGAAGAAATCAATCATTTTTATTTTGAGGGGAAGAATTACCAATGGGATACCGATCAAACAGGTGCTGTCGGTGAGTTTGTGTTAGATGAATCTTTAAAAGAATTACTCGGTGAGATGCCTTTTTTACCCGAATTTTTCAAGGCAGCATATACCGAAAGTAAGTTTTTAAAAGAAGCCGTCAGGAAATATGTCCATCATTTGTTTGCTGCTAAAGGTCTTGTAATATTAGATGCGAATGAAAAAGCATTGAAGCAAATGTTTGTCCCTGTGATCAAAGATGATCTCTTTGCCTCAACTGCCAATAACCTTGTGAATGACTGCAATTGTGCTTTGGAGGAAGCTGGGTATGCTACACAAATCTTTCCGAGAGAGATTAATTTCTTCTATATGGAGAGTGGCAGACGGGAAAGGTTGATTAGTAAAGACGGTTTGTTTAAAACCCATGATGGGAAAAATGAATGGACTGAAAAGGAAATGGCAACATTTATTGAGGAAAATCCTGAAAATTTCAGTCCCAATGTTGTCATGCGCCCCCTTTATCAAGAAGTGATTTTACCGAATCTGGCTTACCTTGGTGGTCCTGCTGAGGTAGCCTATTGGTTTCAATTGAAAAGTGTATTCAAACATTATTCAATAGATTATCCCTTTTTACTGCCAAGGAATTTCGCAATGGTCTTATCTGTTCCTGTTCAGCGAAAAATGGGAAAACTCGGATTGAAGGAGAAGGAGCTGTTTCTTTCCATCGACGACTTACGGATAACTTATGTGAAGGACAATGCCGATCAAGACCTGGAGTTGAAGGACGAAAGAAATAAATTGGATGCCATTTTTAAATTGCTGGAAGAAAAATCTTTGTCAATGGATGCTACTTTAGGCCATGCTGTAAGAGCGGCACATAAGCGAAATGAGAAAATTTTGTATCAGGTAGCAACCAAGTTTAGGAAGGCTGAGGAAAAGAAAAATACAATGGCTATCCGACAATTGCATGAGATTAAAGGCACGCTTTTTCCTAAAGGAACCTTACAAGAGAGAAAAATCAATTTTCTTGAGTTCTATTTAGGTAACCCAGATTTTATACAGGAACTTTTTGATACCTTTGACCCTTTGGACTTTAATTTTATCCTATTAAAGGAGAATGGTAGCGAAAGAAATAATAAGAAAACGACTCAGAAATGAGCGCAAACAATTAGGTGCAGAAGAAAGAGAGAAATGCTCAGAAAGTATCACCGTCAATTGCCTTGAATTCTTGCAACAATTTCCAGACGTGCAGCACATTCATATTTTTTTACCCATAAAAAGACTGCAGGAGATAAATACGGTACCATTATTGCAAAGACTTTTTCAATTAGATTATCAGGTTTACAGTTCGGTGACTGTTCACAGTTCGCGAAAAATGGCTACCGTTAAGTTGACTGCTGAAACAGTTTATGACAATGACAAAATGGGAATACCTGTACCAGTTCCAGCAGAATTCGTAGCGGAAGCCAATTTGATTGATTTGGTATTCGTTCCATTATTGGGGATAGATACAATTGGCAATCGGTTAGGCTACGGTCAGGGTTTTTATGATGAATATTTCAAGGAACTTAGTTCGGATGTGTTGAAAATGGGATTGTCTTTCATGGCACCGATAAAGACAGTAATTCCTCATGAATCTCATGATGTTCCATTGGATGGATGTATATATCCAGAGGGGACGGTCGTTTTTAAAAAAAAATAATTAAACAACAATAACAATGGTAAAAAAAGTAATGTTTGCCGCAATGGCAATGATTCTGATTTATTCGATTTCGAATGAAAGCCAAGCTCAAGCCTACAATACTGGAGTTGGTCTGCGTGTTGGTTCAAGCAGTGGATTAAGTGTAAAGCATTTTATTAAAGAGGATGTAGCCCTTGAAGGTATATTGCATACACGATGGAGAGGTTTACTAATCACGGGACTTTATGAAGTGCATAAAGATATTCCAGACGCCAATGGTTTGAGTTGGTTTTATGGTGGTGGTGCGCATATAGGAAGTTGGAATAGCGGCTCCGGAAACCCCTATGGGGCAGATAAAAATTACAAAGGTTCTACTGTTATTGGGATTGACGGAATTGTTGGTCTGGATTATGTTTTAGAAGAGCTACCTATCAATTTTTCATTGGACTTTAAACCAGCCTTTAACTTGATCAATGGTGGAGGATTCTGGGGGGATGACTTTGCACTATCTATCAGGTATATTTTTTGAGGTAATCCTATAGATTGAAATTGAAATAAGCTATGCTTTTACTTGCTGAAATCAGGTAAAAGCATAGCTATTTTTTTTTAAATCCTTTTCGGGCTATTTTTTGATATACCTGCATAATCTGGATTATGGAATAGAATTTCCTTCTGCTTCTTCAGAAGTGTTTCCATCAAGGAATAGAATTGCTATTGCATATTTCGGGTTTAATAGCCACCTAAAGGTTAAAATGGAAAAATTGAAATTTTAAAGTAAAAGGAATCCAAAAATTTACGGATTCCTTTTATGCAGATTTGTCAAAAATAGGCTGAATTGAAGTAAAGAATTGGTTTTTGCATTAATGCTGATTTTTTAATTTGGTCTGAACTGCATAAAACCCACTCCATTTGACAGAAAAATGAATATTAATTATTTATTACTATAATATTTGGTTTTTGAATAATGAAAAGAACTTTGTATCATTTAATTGGCTTTTTTAGTATAAAAATACTTTTTTATCTTTTATATGTTTTCTACTTTTATACCTGAAAACCAACAGATAGTAAATATTCTACCCTCAAAAAAAGGGGTTTTGCCGACCATTTTCCCGAGTTGATCGAAAAATTTCCTTAATGCACTTGAAAAAGAGGAAGTTTGAATCATTATTATTTAAGTGATAAAAATCAGGATACTTTTTTGAATTACAGTAAACAGCAAAACAATGAAAAACAGCAAAACAATTGGATTACGAATAATGGCACTGATAATTCCGGGGATAGTATTTTTCACATCCTGTGTAGAACAACCTTTAGAAGATGATAACAGATTGGTGGGTCCGAGCGCAGAATCAATTGAAAATTTGAAGATATCTGAGTTTTTTGAATGGAAAACTACTTCTGAAATTACAGTAAACATTGAAGGCCTGCCAATGGATGTAGGAGTAAACCGAAAACTTGCCCTAATAACAGAATCGGGAGAAGAGATTTTTGCCGGATCCCATAAGATGGATGAGGATTTTGAAATGGCTTTTGATCTACCTCAGGATATCAACACAATTACGATGAAATACGGGCAAATAGAAAAAACTGCAGAAATAATTGGTAAAGAAGTTTCTTTTGATTTCCTAAATGCAGAGGCTGCAGATGATGTTGAACCATAAGTTTTTGATTTTTATAAAAAACCAAACTAATTTTTAAACAGTACAGCAATGAAAAAGATAATAATATTTAGTTATTTGATGGGTTTGGTTGGTTTCCAATCCTTTTCTCAAGAAAATTTAGTTAAAAATGTTGCTGAACTAGGAAGCACAAATGCTTACAGGGCCTTATGCTGGTCTTTAGAAGCTGTAACTGCAAGTAATGCAGATGGTACCTTTATCAATGGTGATTACAGTTTCAGAACCAATCAATTGACAAATAGCTCAAATTATGCTTCCTGGATGAAATCACCTTGGATAATCATTGAAAAAGGAGAAATTAGTTTTTCCACAAGGTTGGATGGAAGTGCAGGTGAAAACAGATCGATTGTATTACAATACATTCTATTCGATCCAAAGGATGAAAAGTATGGAGAAGGTAAGGAAGTAAAATTTGATTCTTTTGATTTTCCAAACCCAATAAATAAACAAACCACCTTGCATAAGGTAACTGCAGAGGTTCCCAAAGAACTTATTGGAAAAACGGCAAAGATCTTTTTTAGTTTTGTAGGAACGGGTGGTACAGCCAGAGCAGGAGTAGATGATATCTTTATTCCTGGTAAGTACGTTTCAGATCCTTCTTCCAATTGCTTTCCAAAAGTAGACAAAAACGATTCAGATGGGGATGGCGTAGAAGATGAAGAAGACGATTACCCAGACGATAAATACAAGGCTTATAATAACTACCTTAATCCAGAAGGACCAGGAACATTAATGTTTGAAGATCTTTGGCCAGCTAAAGGAGATTATGATTTCAATGACCTGGTATTAGATTACACGATCAACAGGGTTACTGATGCTGAAGGAGAGATAGTAGAAGTATTGATTGATATTTTACCAAGAGCTGCTGGTGCAGGATATGCCAACGGTTTTGGTATAGAGATTACGGGTATTTCACCTAATCAGGTGTATAAGGTCGAAGGCTCCAAAATCAAGTCCAATACCATTCATAAATTCATGAATAATGGACTTGAAGAGGGCAACGAATATGCTACGATCATTGCCTTTGATGATGTTGCCAACGTATTAACACATCCAGGTGGAGGAGCTTTGGGAATCAATACCGATCCAAAGTTCCCTATGCAGCTTGTTGAGAAGATGAGAATTACGATGTACTTGAAGGACGCTGGTAATTATGATAAGGATGCAGGGGCAGTAAAACTGAATGAAATTATGTTGGACAATTTCAATCCTTTCCTAATTGTTAATCAAAAGCGTGGTGTTGAGATTCACCTACCAGGAAAAATGCCAACAGCACATGCAGACAAATCTCTATTTGGAACCAAAGAGGATAATTCCAATGGCGATGAAGACGCTTTCTATAGAGGGAAAGACAATGGACTACCATGGGCACTTAATGTAACAGAAAGTATTCCTTACATGATAAACAAAGAGGACATCACCACAGGGTTTAATATGTTTTATAAGTGGGCCGCTACAGGAGGAGAAGCCTACCCAGATTGGTACCAGGATAAGAAAGGTTACCGCTCAGAGAAAGTATTATTGAATGCGAAATAAAATTTACTGCCAATAAATGATAAACAGGATGAATTAATATTTATTAGTTCTAATGGTGGGTTTTTGTTTTTAGATGCCAGGTAGCTCTTTTAGTAGCTACCTGGTTTATTACAATTTAAATACTTTAAAAATAAATCTATATATATTTAATATAATAGAGCCTTTCAGTACCTTGTCAGTTATAAAAAAAAGTCCTATTTTTGGGGACTATTTTATTCTTTTGTTTTTGTATATCAGTGTTGTGACTAGTTTTTAAGTTTAATTTTATATGAAAAGTTTAATTTTATTGGTACAGCTTGGGCTTAATTTTTTTCTAAAGGAGTCCATAAAGTTTATTCCGTTTGTTTTATTATTCGGTTTTGCCATTTTTGGACAGGTTTCAGCTCAAACTGTTACTGTTACTGGCACAGAAAACAATATCACCATTGAGGAGGTAAGTTATACCATTGAGGGGAATGAATTAATTCAGACATCTCCTGATGGCAATGAGAATCCTAGCCCGGCAAATGTCCCAGTAGTGATCAGCGCTATAACGATCGAAGGGGATAAGGTAATTTTCGCTACCACTAGAAATCCCGTGGTTGAAAATCCCAACCCAGTTTTAGGTTCAATGAACATCCGGGCTGATGCTGTTCAAATTGTCCATTCTAACAGCAGTATCACCAGTCATAGAGATCCTGAGTTTTTTAGCGGTCTGGAAATGGTTGTATCAACTCCTGATATAAGATCTTATTGGGACATCAACGGGCAGCCATCGATACCCCAGGGAGAGGCATTTGTAGATTTGGAATATAAGGATCAGGTGGTCACGTCAGGTTATTTACTTTTTACCGAAAGGAATGGAAATTCGGCGACGGATTTTATTGCACTTGATAGTGAAGGTGTACCCATAGAAGGTGCCAAGGTAATTCAGGTGAGAGGTTATCAGTGGAATACTGGTATTAACCATGTGTCCAATTCTCCTACGCAAACCCAGTTCATGGTTCTTTTTTCCCCAGCAATATTTGAATCGGAGGAGCCTATTTTTGGTATCAGGATTATTGCAGTAGACGAACCAGATGGAAAACTGGTTTTCTTTGTGAATTCAATTTCTGCTACGCCAGATATGGCTGAAAGAGTAAATAGCGAATTAGGAGCTGAAGGGGTTCTAAATGTTTTCGATAATGATGAGCTAAATGGATTCCCTTTGAATCCCATTGATGTGACTCTGGAAGCTTTAACCCCTTTTCCTGTTGGGACTGTAATATTAAATCTTGATGGCTCTGTGGATGTTCCACCAAATACAGTACCTGGCGAATACAAAATGGTGTACAAAATATCCACAGGTGGAGGCGATTCAGATGAAGGTGAGGTAACTATAGAAGTTATAGAATATATCCCTATAGCTATTGATGATTCGATCGAACTTGATGATAGTTTTGGGAAAGCGACCGTTCTTAACGTATTGGATAATGACCTGTTGAACGGATTACCAGCATTGATAGAAAATGTAAACCTTACCATTGTGAGTAACAACTCAGCTGGTAAAGTAGTTTTAAATGCGGATGGTTCGGTTGATATAGAGGAAGGAATACCTTCGGGTAATTTTGAATTGGTATATCAGATTTGTGACAAAGCTGAACCTGGAAAATGTGATCAGGCCACAATATCAATTGCTGTTGAATCAACGGTTTTAGAGGCTGTAAATGATGGTTTTGGATCAATTAACTTGAACATAGCTGGTGACTTAGGAAATGTGTTGGAGAATGACCTTTTAAACAATGAGCCTGTAACTACAGATCGGGTAAATGCAGTATTGATAGATAATGATGGACTCACTGGTGTTACACTTTCAGAAGATGGGTCGCTTAATTTGCCTACTGGCTTGCCGGAAGGGGATTATGTCTTGATGTACGATCTTGTTGAGGCCATAAATCCAGCCAATAAAGATCAGGGAGAGATCAGGTTCAGTTTACAAGATGTTAAACTAGAAGCAAAGGATGATGACGTGGTTACCAATCAAAATGTAGCTATTGATATCCCTATTTTGGAAAATGATTTCACCAATGTAGTAGTTATACTTGAAGAGACTTTATTGATTACAGCAAATGCTGAGAATGGAACAGTATCTATTGGTGAAGGAGGTTTGGTCACCTATACTCCTGATACGAATTTTTCAGGAGTAGATTCATTTACGTATGAAATCTGTGAAAATACGGATAGGCTATTCTGCGATCAGGCAAAGGCGAGTATTCTGGTAAGGCCGATTCTTCTTGAATTGAGCAAAACTTCCAACGTTAGCGAAATTCCGATAGGAGGAATGGTGACGTATACCATTATATTATCCAATAACTCAGAGTTTGACCTGAAAGATATTTTGGTATCAGATCCGCTTCCTTCAGGTTTATTAATCATGGGAGCAGAGCCAGCTCAGGAAACTGAAGGTAGCTGGGTGATTGCAACACTTGGCGCTGGACAAACTACCAGTCTTCAACTAGAAGTAATGGGTGTTGAAAGAGGAGAGAAAATCAATACAGCTACTATAAACATAGGTGAATTTACAAACCTTGTGACCGCATCCCCTGTGACGGTAGTGGCCAAACCCGTAAATATAAGCGTATCCAAGACCTCTTTTGGCAAAGCCATTTACGAAGGGAATGAATTTGAATATGAAATTCGAATAACAAACAATGGACAAAGCTCAGCAGAGAATGTCCAAGTTAGTGATCAATTGCCATCCAATGTGGTATTTATTGGCTTTGCGGGGACAGATCCAGGGGCAACGCTTTCAGGCAATACTTTAAGCTGGACAATTCCCTCTATTGCAGCGGACCAGGAAATTGTTTATGTCATCAAAGTACAGGCAAGCGGTTTAGGTACTGTTACCAATACTGTTAATGTGGAAGTGCCAGATGATCAAAACAACAACTCAGTCAATCAGGACGACAGTGATACCAATCAGATCATTAGATTTTTTGTGACAAACGTCATAACGCCGGGAACTCAGGATGGTAAGAACGATACTTTTGAAATAAAAGGCATTGAAGATTTTGCGAAAAGCTCCTTGACTATTCTCAATCGGAATGGTGATCATGTTTTCGAATCCGAGGATTACAAAAACGATTGGACAGCACAGGGACTTAATTCGGGAGCTTACTTTTATGTCTTAGTGATTACTGACAATAGTGGTGATGAACAGACCTATAAGGGTTGGATTCAGGTCATAAAATAGTGATTTTGTGTATAGTAGCAGCATTAAAATAATAAGTTCGATGAAGAATATTTTTAGAGTTTTTGGATTTTTGGTGATATTATTTCCTGTTGGGATAAATTGGTCTGTAGCTCAGCAGTTGCCCCAGTTTAGCCAATACATGTTTAACGGCTTACATGTCAACCCTGCCTACGCAGGATACAAAGGGGAACACTATATTCAGTCTACCTACAGAAGTCAGTGGGGAGGCTTACCTGGTGCACCGACTACCTTTACTGTTACGGCAGACCTAAGTGCAAATGAAAAGTTGATGGGCTTTGGCGCATCGATCATGACTGATGAAGTAGGTCCTACGAAAACCAATACTGGTTTGGTGACCTATGCCTATAGAATTCAAACTGGGAATTCATCCTTTTTGGGAATTGGTGTTAGTGGAGGTGTTTCGGAGTATGCCATTGACGGCACCATGTTTGATCCCAATGATTTTGGAGATGGAGAATTACCAGAAGGAAGGATCAATGTTTATACGCCCAACCTGAATACTGGAATCTTTTTTCATACTCCCAAATTTTATGCTGGGTTCAGTGCTTATAATTTAATAGGTAAAAAAAATCTAGAAGAAAAAGCAATTGCCCTGGCTTATCACAATGTCCACTATTACCTGACGGCAGGAGCCTTGTTTCCTATTTCTGATGAAGTACAGTTCAAGCCCTCTTTTCTGATGAGAAATGGAGGGAATGCCCCAACCAATTTGGATCTTAACGGTATGTTTTTATTTATGGACAGGGTTTGGGCGGGAGCTTCTTACCGTACCAATCTGAAAATTGGGGCAACAGATTTGCCATCAGGGCTTTCTGCTAAAAATGCAGTTGCCCTAATTCTAGAATTATTTGCTACAGAAAAACTCAGATTGGGATATGCCTATGATGTGCAAACCAATGCCTTTAATGGACTGAGAAACAATAGTCACGAGATATCTTTAGGTTACTATATCTCTCCAAGAAAAGTGAATATGAAAAACCCAAGATGGTTCTAAATATGAAAAAGATTTTTATTTATTTCTTGCCTGTAATTTTATTCAGCGCCATGGTTTGTCAAGTACAGGCTCAGAATGGACTGTTAAGGTATGCCCAGCAAAAAGCTGTGGAATCAAATTATTTTGAAGCTGCCAATGGTTATGCAAAAGCATACAATAGGAAATCAACCTATAGGGCCGCAAAAGGTGCTGCCGAAGGTTTTACCTATTTGAGGGATTATCAGAAAAGCTATGATTGGTGGAAAAGAGTTGTGGGATTTTCAGATGCCACAAACGATGATTGGTTATCCTATATAGCCGCAGCAAACCAAGCCGATAAAAGAGAGGCAGTATTTGATGCGTTGGATTCAATAAATGGAAAATATTCATCTCCAACAACAAATCTCAATTTAGACTCCTTAAAACACTGGTACGGTACTAAAGCCAATGCTAGGGTAATAGGTGTTGATGGTGTCAATACTACAAGTGCTGATTTCGGATTTACCAAAGATAGCGATGGTAATATTTATTTCTCATCCGATAGGGGTGGAGAATCAGACCGAAAGAAGCGAGGAATAAGAATGGTTAAAAGTTATAAATATTACAATAAGAATTCAGATTGGACTGGTAGAGACTTTTTGAGTATTTACAAAATGGATGAAGGGGGCGAAGTTTTACCACTTGCCATTCCGGTACCAAATGTATTTCATGCAACTGATCCCTATGCCTTACAAGAAAGTCCTATAATATTTTATACGGTGACTAGAGATATCAGGCAATCGGGAAGTTATGAAGTCCATTCAGAAATCTATTTTAGTCAGATTAATGGGGAAGGTCAAATAAAAGATTTTAAAGGCCTTTCGATCAACGCTCCCCTTGAATATGGTATAAAGAATCCATTTGTGGACGAAAATAAAAAGCGCCTATATTTCTCATCCGATATGCCAGGTGGTCTAGGTGGGTTTGACTTGTACTATATGGGTTATGATGACAATTTTGAATTTCAGGCTCCTGTAAATCTGGGCAGTAAAATCAACTCAGAAGGAAATGAAAGTGCTCCTTACCTGAAAGAGGATAAATTGTATTTTGCTTCGGATGGTCATATTGGTTTAGGTGGTCTCGATTTATTTGAGGCTGGTGCATCAGGGAATGGCTTTTCAGGCATAAAAAATCTCGGTATTCCTTACAATTCATCTCAGGATGATTTCGGGTTTTTCATCACTTCAGATAATAAAAACATTCTCTCTTCTAACAGACCAGAAAGTAAAGGATGGGACGATATTTTTGAAATTGAAACCCTCTACAAAGACTTTCAGGCTTTAATCCTGGGGTGTAATGGAGAACAATTGTCAGGTCCTTTGGAGGTAAGCCTGATGGAGGGTTCTGAAAGGGTAAATGTAGATGTTAAGCAAGATGGAAATGGAAAATTGCAAGCATCAGTGGCTCCTGAAGAGGACTTCGAAATAGCTATTAAGAAGGAGGGTTACTTTTCCATTCAAGACAAGACACTAAGCACTAAAGGGCTTAAAGAAGCTTCCTTGGAAAAGACCTATCAGATGGTGCGTATACCTTATAATACAACAGCTTATGTCGATTTGGTGTTTTACAGCCTTGACGAGTCAGTGATAAGGAAAGATGCTGAGGCTTCCCTGGACAAAGTTGCTGAACTATTGAAATCCTATTCATTTTTGAATATAGCGGTTCGTTCACATACAGATTCACGAGCTAGCGAAGCCTATAATGAGGCACTTAGTGAAAGAAGAGCCGATGCAGTAAGGGATTATTTGGGTAAATACGGAATAGCCCGATCTAGAATTGAAGCGGAGTGGTTTGGAGAAAAAGAACCAGCGAATGACTGTGGAGATGGTGTTCCATGTCCAGAAAATAAGCACCAGATCAATAGAAGGACAGAGTTATTGTTGCTAGCCTTCCCAGAGGAAGGAAAAGCATATAATTTACCTCCTGAAATGAAAGACCTGGATCTTTGTGACATTAGCAACGTGCAGTTACCTGTAGAGTTGCCCACCATTTATTTTGGGTTTGATAAAGCATCCCTTAATGGGGATGACATGATGGCTTTAGAAAGGGTAGCATTTTTACTTAGAGAAATGCTCCAACGCCGATTGGAAATTAGTGGACATACCGATAGCAGAGGTAGCGATGCCTACAATCAAAAGTTGTCCGAAAAGCGTGCTTTGGTGGTAAAGAAATACCTTGAAGACAAAGGAATTGCCCCAGAAAGAATGGATTATGAGTTTTTCGGAAAACAAAAACCGGTCAATGATTGTGGTGATAAACCTTGTACTCCGGCCATGCACAAACTTAACCGCCGTACAGAACTTAGTTTACCGAAATTGAATAAAAACTGGCCAATAAAGGAAAAATAAATGCCTGGGATAAGGCATATTCTATTGCCAAAAGAGATAATTATAAAACAAAACCCCTCAGTCCACGCTGAGGGGTTTTGTTTTATAATCTAGCGCTAAATAAGTGGGATAAAAAATTAATAAGTTTGCCCTAACATTTTCATGTTTACTTATTAATACGCCTCCAAATCCGGTTCATACTCTTTAAGGTAATCGATTATGCCACCTTTTAGGTTGTATAAATTTTGAAAGCCAAATCGGTCCTCAAGGTCTCGAATAGCCTTGGCGCTTCTACCGCCCATTTTACAATAGACAATTACTTTTTTGTCCCGTTGGATTTTTTTGGAATGGTCCAGAATTGTTCCCAATGGAATTAATTCCCCGCCGATATTTACCAAATCGAATTCATACTGTTCCCTGACGTCAATCAACTGAAACTTTTCTTCACCTTCCATAAGTGCGCTCAAATCGTCAGCATCGATTTCTTTTACCTGCCTTTCCTCATTGCCAATATTACAGAATTGTTCGTAATCAATAAGTGCCGTGATCGTTGGGTTTGCTCCATTTAAAGGATTGCTTTCTTTTCTCCCAACCTTAAAAGTTCTTGACTGAAATTCAAGGGCATCAAATGTATATAGTTTACCACTAAGCACTTCACCCACTCCTGTTATTACTTTAATTACTTCCAATGCTTGCAGGCTGCCGATGATTCCAGGCAATACTCCCAGAACACCACCTTCGGCGCAACTGGGAACCAGTCCGGCAGGTGGAGGGGTCTCGTACAGATCCCGGTAATTGGGCCCTCTTACCCCGTCGTTTAAGTAATTAAAAACAGAGACCTGACCTTCAAATTGGAATATTGAAGCGTACACATTTATTTTATCGGACAATACACAGGCATCATTTACCAGGTATCTTGTTGGGAAGTTGTCAGTTCCGTCTGCTATTACATCGTATTGTGAAATCAGCTCCAGTGCATTTCCACTGGTTAATTTTTCATTGTATACTTCAATAGTAATGTAAGGGTTGATACCTTCTAATCTTTTTTTGGCAGCTTCTACTTTTGAAAGGCCAATTTCATCCACGCCGAATAACACCTGCCTGTGTAAGTTGCTGTCTTCCACGATATCAAAATCCACAATACCGATCGTGCCTACGCCTGCAGCGGCAAGATATAAAAGCAATGGACTTCCCAGTCCCCCAGAACCTACGACCAAAACTCGGGCGCTTTTTAGCTTCTTTTGGGCCTCCAGTCCAAACTCAGGAATAATGATATGACGGTTATACCTTGCCAGTTCAGCCTTGGAAAAGGTAACATCGTCTATCCCTCCAGCGATGGCAGGGACAATACTGATCAAGTTTTTTGAAGAGATGTGAGTATTTTCCATCTCCAAATTCCTTATGTCATCATCATCTACAAAAATATTGATGAATGAAGGAGTTTTGCCTTCCGGCGTAAACAAATATTTTTTTAATTCAGGATATTTTTTGGACATAGTATCCAATAACTCACCTATTGTGTGGGCATCAACCTCAATCTTGGAAACATTTTCTGTAAATTTCCGCAAAGGAGATGGAATGAAAACAGTGGCCATATTTTTTTTAAATTTTGTTAAGTACTAATTTTTCTTCTTTGAATGTGAAGCCTTCGGTTAGCTTCCAGGATTTGATGTCCGAAAAGAAATGATCTTTTAGCGAAATGATTATATAGGATAAATTGGGGAATGCTGCCAATCGATCAGTTTCAGAGGGAATAGCAGGCCAATTTAAATGGGTGTGATAGATGCCAAGGAGCACCATCTTATTTTCTGATGCAGTGTTTTCTGCCATAAGATAATCTTTGGGACTGATTTCATACCTTTGCGTTTTATTTTTTTTGCTAACGTTTTTTACAGCGATAAAGGTTAAAATGTTTTTATCGTTTTTATTTGCTGTACCCAACATAAATCCACAAGTCTCTTCAGGGATTTTTTCGACCAACTTTAGGATTTCTCCTAAAGTTTTTTCTTCCAAATATACCATCAAAACTGTTATATTCAAATAGCGTGCCTCACTGGGGCTGCAAGCTTTTTTCGTAAGGAGTTCCTTCCAAAGAAGCGATCATTATTGGTGCCATTTCGCCGAAATCAGAGGGCATTAGGCCTTCATTTTCTAGATTTTTAGGGTCTAACCCCCATTTTAGAATTTCCATTGTTTGAGAGGCTGGCACATTTTTAAGCGAGTCTTTGAAAATCGCTTTTAACCCGTTTACCAAGACTGCCTTTGTGGCCTCTTCTCCTTTTGTATTTTTAATTTCGGTGATCAGCTTCCTAAGCAATGGAATAGAATAAGGAACGATGGATGAAATTATAATATCATCTTCTGGATTGAGTGTTCTATTTCTGTTTTCATAGACATTGATCAATAGGTTTAGCTCCAAAGGATTTTTCCAGTCCAACTGTCCCCTAAAGAATTTTTCTCCATATCCTTTGGGATTTCCGGAAAATACGATGGGGATTTTTCTCTTGAAAGTTTTAATATAATACAAGGCCAATTCCAAACTTTCTACTGGCCATTCCAGGTTTTTCACCAAAAGGAATTTGGCTTTCCCTTCTTCTGCATAGATCAAGGCATTTTGCATCAGACGAGCTGCCTCATCCACGTTCTGTGCAGTTACAAATTTTCCAGGTGAGTGAATAGCAATTCTATCAGCTGTCTGTGCAAATTCTTTCAACTGCTCATCCATCAGGCTATTGTCTACGATATGGGTAAACCTGACCATACTGTATTTTTTCGATCCTTCTCTGGAAAACGAATCGAGGAGCATTTCACATATTTTTTTGGTAGCTGCATAAATTTCTGTGGTGTAATACCTGCTGGCTTTTCCTGTAGATGAAAATACACATTGGCTGACTGAAGGAGATTTTTCGCAGGCAGTAAGAACATTTAATGTTCCTAATATATTTGTTTTGACAGTTTCTTCAATGTTTTTTTCTGCGAATCCTGGATCCCGCTGAGCAGCAGTATGGAAGACAAATTCCGGCAAATGCTCGGAAAATAATTGTTCTAATTTTTGCTCATTCAGAATATCTGCCTGAACGATTGTTATCCTGCTAGAATTGGGGAGTTTGTAGGGACTTTCTTCTTTGGATAATTTATCAACAACGATTATTTTTTCGGGTGAATGGTTCAGCAGATGCTGTACCAATTTTGAGCCTACACAGCCCAGCCCTCCTGTAACCATACATGACTTTCCGCTAAGTAATGCTGAAATGGCAGTTGAAGGAAGTGATAACTGTCTTTTCCGAGAGGGATCTAAAGGATTTTCATCCAATCTTCCTTGTGCATCATACAATTTGATGAGTTTTTCCGTTAAATCAATGAGTTGTTCTGATGTAGAGGCACTCTTTTCTTTAAATGAATGTGCCCATATTTGTTCAAATAGATTAGATTTCATATCTAAAGCGTATTAACTTTATAGGTAGATTTGGGAAATTTATGTACAATGGTTTAAATGACAAATTTGCATATTTTTTCTATAATTTAAATCCAATATATGAACTAAAAAACTTTTTATTAATTAATTTTGAATACTTAGAAATGAAAAAGATTAAATTCATATATAAATTTAATTTTTTCCTTTATTAATTCTTATAACGTTAATTATTAAGCGAATGATTTTTACAGAAACTGGTTTAAAAGGAGCATATATTATAGATATTAATAAACTGGCCGATGATAGAGGCTATTTTGCAAGGACATTTTGTAAAAATGAATTTGATAAAGTAGGACTTGAACCGAATATTGCACAAACCAATATGTCATTTAATCCTAAGAAAGGTACCCTTAGAGGGATGCACTATCAGGTTTCACCTTATGAAGAAACAAAACTAGTCAAATGTACCTCAGGGGCTATATATGATATTATAATAGACTTAAGAAAGGATTCTCCCACTTATTTTAAATGGATAGGAGTGGAGCTTTCTGAAGACAACAATAGGATGCTTTATGTGCCCAAGGATTTTGCTCATGGATTTATTACATTGGCGGACAATACTGCTATCCAATACATGGTCTCTCAATTTTATGCACCCGGTGCTGAGAAGGGGATAAAGTGGGATGACCCTAAATTCAATATCCACTGGCCAATTGATATAGCAGTTATTTCAGAAAAAGACAATACGCATCCTTATTTCAATTCGTAAAACAACAATATGATAATAATAGACACAGCGCTTCAAAAGAGGCAAGCAGAAGGTAAGCCCATAAGGGTAGGAATGGTTGGAGCTGGGTTTATGGCTCAGGGGATAGCCATACAAATGGAATTGTATACCCAAGGAATGGAGCTGGTGGTCATCGCCAATAGAACCCTATCAAAAGCGGTGGATGTTTACCAAAAAGCTGGTCATGAACATCCTACGGAGGTGACCAATCTGGAGGATTTGAATAAAGTAATCAAGGAAGGCGGTAGGGCTGTCACGACAGACCCCTTCCTGGTTTGTAAGGCTGAAGGAGTTGATGCGGTGATAGAGGTGACAGGTGCAGTGGATTTAGGAGCCAGAATCGCCCTTGAGAGTATTGAAAACGGAAAGCATATCATAATGATGAATGCTGAAACAGATGGTACAATAGGCCCTATATTAAAAGTACATGCCGACAGAAAAGGGGTAGTCTTTACGAATGCTGATGGAGATCAGCCAGGGGTAACGCTCAACCTTTATCGTTTTGTTAAGCAAATTGGATTGAAACCTGTGCTTTGTGGAAATATAAAAGGACTTCATGATCCTTACAGAAACCCCACAACCCAGGAGGGTTTCGCTAAGAAATGGAAGCAAAATCCCGCTATGGTTACCTCATTTGCCGATGGTAGCAAGATTTCATTTGAGCAGGCGATTATTGCCAATGCTACAGGAATGCATGTGGCCAAAAGAGGGATGCATGGACCGACTGTAGAGATGGGGAAACACATCAAAGATTGCCTGGACCAATATCCGTTGGAAGATCTTTTAGAAGGTGATGGGATAGTAGATTATATCGTAGGAGCAAGTCCGGGGCCAGGCGTTTTTGTGCTTGGCACGATGGATAATCCGATTCAAAAACATTACCTCAATTTGTACAAGGTAGGCGAGGGCCCTTTATATTGTTTTTATAACCCCTACCATTTGTGCCACTTTGAGGTGCCCATTACTGTAGCTAGGGCAGTGTTGTTTCACGATGCAGCCATAGCCCCTGAAAAACCAATGGTTGATGTGGTGACCACAGCCAAAAGAGACCTAAAAAAAGGCGAAATTCTGGATGGAATAGGGTACTATATGACCTATGGATTGTGTGAAAATACTCCTGCTTCTTTGGAGCAGCACTTGTTGCCTTTGGGATTGGCAGTGGATTGTGTTCTCACGAAGGACATACCTAAAGACCAGGTGTTAACCTATGATGATGTCATTTTGCCAGAAGGTAGATTAAGTGATCGGTTAAGGAAGGAACAAAACAAGCATTTCTTTAACCAATAGAATAGTATTGGAGATTAAGTAGTATAAAAATGGCTAAGATTGGATACTCTCTTAGCCATTTTTAATTGCGTTTATCGGAGGGACTTATTTGTCCAGTTTAGGTTTTCATTTAAAAGCCCTTGCTCTTGAAAATCATTCAAAACTTTTAACCGTATCAGGTTAGAGTTTCTAAAATCCGGATTATTAAACCCAATTGATTTTAATCCCGATTCCAGGTCTAGAATAGTTTTTTCTAGGTCATATTGTGGTTGGTGATCAGGAGCTATCCTTTCGAACTTCTCAAAATTAACCTTATAAGAACGTTTGTCTGAAGGAGCGTCCTGGTTTATGGTGACATTGATACCTGGAATTAATTGTTGTACCGCCAATGCCATAGTTTTTACCTGATGGTTCCATTTATTGGTGCCAATATTCACGGCCGTAAATGACCCTCCATTAGATAATTTCCGACTTGAAGCCCATTCTATTGCCCGAGACATGTCCCTGACATGAACCATGGCGCGCCATGGAGTGCCATCACTCAGTATAGAAATTTCTCCAGAAGTTATTGCGCCGGCTACAAAGTCATTTAACACCAAATCTAATCTTAATCTTGGGCTAAAACCGCAGGCGGTAGAAAAGCGTAAACAGGTAACGATAAAATCTTCACTTGCCAGTCCTTGAAGGTCATTTTCTGAAAGCACCTTTGATTTAGCATATGCGGTGAGTGGGTTTAACGAAGCCTCTTCGGTTTTTGGGAAGTCATCAGCCGCACCATACATGCTACAGCTTGAGGCAAAAACAAAATGCCTGACGCCTGCTTTTTTTGCCTTTTTTGCTAGATTGATGCAAGACCGGTAATTGATGTCCAAAGTGATTTCTTCAAACTTTTTTCCCATAGGGTCATTGGATATAGCTGCGAGATTTACAACGGTATCCACCCCTTCTAACAATTTTTCTGGGAAATTTCGGACATCACCAAAAATCTGTTGATCTACATTCACTTCAGGAAAGGCACCATTGCTGGTAATACACTGGGCAAAAAAGCCAATATCAAACCCTAAAATCGTGCTGTCTGGATAAATATTTTTTAGATGATTGACTAAAATGGGACCAATGTAGCCCATATTGCCAGTGATGAGTATTTTCATGTTTGAAATTTTTTAAAGGTCTATTTTACCAAACTTTCCATGGTGCATTTTGCCGATTCCATAATTCCTCTAGATAATTCTTATCCCGAAGGGAATCCATGGCTTGCCAAAATCCATGGTGGACATATGCCGAAAGCTCTCCATTTACAGACAACCTCTCTAGTGGTTCTCTTTCCCAAATGGTTTGGTCATTTTCTATCAAATCCAGAACCTCTGGTTCGAGCACAAAAAAACCTCCATTGATCATGGCACCTTCATTACCATCTCCTGGTGGCTTTTCTCTAAAATTTTCAATTCGTCTGCCCTGTGAAGAAAGAATGAATGCGCCAAATCTTCCCGGCTGTTTTACTGCTGTTAATGTCGCCGCCGTTCCTTCTTGCTTATGAAATGCTATGGCGTCCCGAATGTTTACGTCCGAAACTCCATCCCCATAAGTCATACAAAAGGTCTCGTTTCCGATATATTCTTTTACTTTTTTTAACCTTCCTCCGGTCATTGTGTCCACACCTGTATCCACAAGGGTTACCTTCCATGGCTCTGATGTGGCATGATGCACCTTGATTTTGTTGGTGCTCAAGTCAATAGTGAAATCGGAGTTGAGGAGATGATAATTGGAAAAATATTCCTTTATAATTTCCCCCTTGTACCCACAGCATATGATGAATTCATTTATCCCGTAATAGGAATAGATTTTCATGATGTGCCAAAGAATGGGCTTTTGTCCAATTTCCACCATTGGCTTAGGTCGAATAGCGCTTTCTTCACTTATCCGAGTCCCGAAACCTCCTGCTAAAATTACTGCCTTCATATGTTGAAATAAAAAATTAAAAATAAAACTAAATATTTATTAGGAAAAAGCACCACCAGTTAATCTTTCTTTCCCTTATAAACGGACAGCAGTACATTTTCTAATTGGGCTGCAAAAATGTTTGAATTGAATTTTTCCTTAAAAGTCAATTGAGAATTATTACTCATTTCAAGCCAAATATCCTTATTCTCTTTCAATATTTTTAACTTTTCTTTCCAACCTTTAACATCATACATGTCTACACAATAGCCAATTCCCGCTTTCTCCACATCTAAGTTTAAACAAGGGTTTCTTGTCATTATTAATGGTTTACCAAAGGAGACTACATCCTGGAGACTAGTCATTCCCTGGCACCCTTCCTTATACATTGGATATTTCAAAGGAATCAATATAGCAATTGATTGTTGATAATAGGGAATAAGGTCGAAGGATAAAGTTACTTCCCAGTTCACTTCCACATTGGGAGGGATATCCAGTGTTTTTGGAATTGATTTTGGTGTGCAAAATATTTTTAATTTATAGTCCAGGCCACGAAACGCCTCTATAAGTGTCTCAAAATCTCGGTCAGTATGACCAGCACTTATGAAGAAATCACATTCCTCAAATGATTTACGGTTTAAACAATAGCGTTCATAATAAGTTATATCAGGCCCCCACTGCGCCAGACTGAATTTATTTTTGTAGGCCTTTTCAGGTATTTTTAACAATTTAATTGTTTTGTCCAGAAGAGGCTCGCTCAAAAATATGGATGCTGTATAATTTAAAATGTAAAACTTGGAATAGGACCGAAAAAACCTATTCTCATTCTTTCCTCTCCAGAAAGGCTGGTGAATAGCGACAACGATAGGTTTTCTAAATAAACCCAACGCCTTTAAAAAGAGTAATAATTTTGTGTTGGATTTAGAATAGGGAGAATACAATATATCAAAATTGCGCAGATTAAATAAAATCCTAATTTGCTGGTCCAAATGACCTATACCGAAAATTTTCCCCACTTTATTTAAAAACTTATATTTCTCGTGGGGAAATACCTTCATATCAACTTTTCCGCGTTGATCAAGTTCTACCTTACCCCAAACATGGTGGCTACCGCTAAGGCCTTTTTCCCAAAGGGAATAAGCCCGCTCCATTGAATAATTGTTAATTAAAAATACCCGGGGTCTCATTTATTATACCAGAAATAATTTCTCGAAAATTTAAGAATATTAAACAATAAAATATTTATTACAATTCCTATGGCACTTTGATAGTAGGGGTTTTTATTTTTTTTGAAATTATTTCTTTGATTTAGTTACTTGTAAGAAGTGGTAAAACTTCAGTGTATTGAATTTCAGAAAGTTTATTTATTTTTTCCTTTTTTACTTGTTCAAAAGCGAGCTTATTCGCTTCTTCTATTGGCTCTGCAGGGGGTATTTCTTCTCTTAGCCAGTCCACTTGTTTGCCATGTTTCCAAAATCTGAAACAAAGATGTGGGCCAGTTGCTAATCCAGTACTGCCTACATATCCTATAACTTGACCTTGCTTTACTCGTGTGCCTTTTTTGATGCCACTTCCTATTTTGGACATGTGAAGGTATTGGGTGGTATAGGTACCATTGTGCCTGATTTTAACAAAATTCCCATTTCCCCCTCTGTGAGTTGCTTCCAGAACTGTTCCATCGCCTACAGAACGAATTTCGGTCCCTCTTGGGGCAGCATAGTCAGTACCTAAGTGAGCTTTGTACCTTTTCTGCACAGGGTGAAACCTACTTAGACTATATCTTGAACTGATCCTTGAAAATTTCAAAGGATCCCTAAGAAAAGCTTTTTTGAGACTGTTGCCCTTTTTATCAAAATAGGAAATAATTCCATTTTGCTCAAAGGGAATAGCATGATAAACCTGACCCATATGCTCGAAGTAAGCGGCTTCTATATCTTCAATTCCAACAATTTGATCCTCTACTACTTGCTCTTTAAAAATGACTTTGAACTTATCGTCTTTTCGTAATCTTTGAAAATCTACCACCCAACCGTATAGGTCAGCAAATTGATCAATTAGATCGGGAGTTAAGCCCAACTCAGTCATATTTACGTATAACGATGAAGAAATAATACCCCCTATTTGCCTATTATTAATTTCCATCGGCTTATTTTCTTTGTAAATAGCCGGTTGACCAAGATTAAAGACTACAAATTCAGTTCTGTTAGGTTCGTAAATAAAAAATTGTGCCTGCATAGAATCTTTTGGTGTCAGGACGGTATATTTTTTATTAAAAGCTATTTTTTTAACATCGAAAATGGATTTGGATTTTTTTGCAATTTCATCGATTATTCGGTAAGGTACATTGAAGGGAGCAAGGAGGGTAGACAAAGTTTGGTTGCGCTCTACTACTCCTTCTACAATGTCCAAATCAGCTACATTTATACCATATAGTAAGTTCTCTTCTACCGGAACAATTTCTGCGGCTTCTATTTCCAGAGGATCCTTTTCCTGAACTAGAGAGTCATTTCCGCTGAAAATCCAGAAAGTGATGAAGATAATGAATAATAATCCTCCGTAAGTCCAATATTTTTTCATAAAATCTAGGGTAAATACTATTTATTAGGCTAATTTAAATTGGTTGTCTTGATAAATTACAATAGGAATTTAGTAAACTATGCTAATATACGTTTTTTTCTTGCAACAATTACATTGTATTTCTTCGTACAAACGTTAATAACCTTGATTGTATTGCTTTATCTTAAGCTTAAAAATAGCAATCTCTGGACTGAATTATTATCTTTGGCGATTATTTGCAAATAAAAATCTAATTCAATGCTTAGAACACATACTTGTGGAGAACTCCGTCTGGAGGATTTGGATAAAAAAGTAAAACTTTCCGGATGGGTGCAGAGGGTAAGGAACAAAGGAGGATTGGTATGGGTAGACTTAAGGGACCGATACGGTATTACCCAACTGATTTTTGAAGAGGGAGAAGTAGCTCCTGAATTATTAAAAATAGCAACATCTCTGGGACGTGAGTTTGTTGTACAGGCAGAAGGTGCCGTGATTGAACGAACTTCTAAAAACCACAAAATACCTACTGGAGCGATTGAAATTCGCGTGAGTGGATTAAATATATTGAACAAAGCCAAGGTGCCTCCTTTTATTATCGAAGATGAAACTGATGGAGGAGAGGAATTGAGAATGAAATACCGATACCTAGACTTAAGAAGGAATGTAGTCAGAGAGAAACTCCAACTCAGGCATCGAATGATGCAGGAAACCAGGAAATACATGGATAGAAATGAGTTCATCGAGGTGGAAACACCTGTGTTGATCAAATCTACTCCTGAAGGCGCTAGAGATTTTGTGGTTCCTAGCAGGGTTCATGCAGGCGAGTTTTATGCTTTGCCACAGTCTCCACAGACGTTTAAGCAACTTTTGATGGTCAGTGGTTTTGATCGATATTTTCAAATTGTGAAGTGCTTTCGGGATGAGGACCTTAGGGCAGACAGGCAACCTGAGTTTACCCAAATAGATTGTGAAATGTCCTTTGTAGACCAAGAGGATATTTTGGAAATATTTGAAGGACTTACTCGCCACCTTTTTAAAGAAGTAAAAGGGATGGATTTGGGGAATATCGAACGCATGACGTATGATGAAGCGATGCGCTTATATGGCAATGACAAACCAGACATTCGATTCGGGATGCCTTTTGTGGAGCTCAACGATTTAGTTCAGGGAAAAGGCTTCAGTATTTTTGACGATGCTGAACTAATACTTGGAATCAATGCCAAAGGAGCAGCTGAATATACCAGAAAACAATTGGATGCCCTTACCAACTGGGTGAGAAGACCTCAGGTAGGAGCCAAAGGACTGGTTTATGTAAAGTGCAATGCTGATGGTTCATTCAAATCCACGGTTGATAAATTTTATAGTCAGGAGGACCTGAAAGCTTGGGCCGAAAAAGCCGGTGCTACAGCAGGTGACTTAATACTATTGCTTTCTGGAGATGAAAAGGGAACTAGGAAGCAAATGTCTGAATTAAGGCTGAAAATGGGGGATGAATTGGAACTGAGAGACAAATCAGTTTACAGACCTTTATGGGTACTGGATTTCCCATTACTTGAGTGGGATGAGGAAACATCAAGGTATCACGCTATGCACCATCCTTTTACTTCCCCCAAAAAGGAAGACATGGAATTACTAGAGCAAGATCCTGGAAAGGTTCGAGCCAACGCCTATGATTTGGTTATCAATGGCGTAGAAATTGGAGGTGGTTCCATAAGAATTCATGACAAAGAGACCCAACAGTTGATGTTCAAACACCTTGGATTTACCGAGGAAGAAGCACAATCCCAATTCGGGTTTCTAATGGAAGCATTTGAATACGGCGCACCCCCTCATGGTGGAATTGCTTTTGGTTTTGATAGGTTATGTGCCATTTTTGGAGGGACAGATTCTATCAGAGACTATATAGCATTCCCAAAAAATAATGCCGGAAGGGATGTAATGATCAACTCACCAAGCAGCATATCTACTGAGCAACTGGTTGAATTGTCCCTTAACATAAAGGAAAAAAGAAAGGAATAGTTGTTTGTCCTACTGATTTACTTAACCTGTATAAGGTGACTTCTTATCCCCATGATGATAAGTAGTTGTCCCAGGATATAGGTGCTCATAATTAATAGGTCTCCGTCCACAATAGGATGAAAAAAACGATCTAATGCCAACAGACCATCTGAAGTAAAAAACAGCGAAGCACCAATGAAAAGCTGCCAAAAGCTGGATTTATTGGTTCTCCCATATCTTTCTCTGGCCATTGTCACCATCATGACAATGGCCATTATATAGATAATAACTGGAATTTTTAGCTCGTTTAATTGAGAGTGAATTAGAAAATAAATTAGAGCAGCCACAATGTAAAGTGGAAGATTAAAAACAAACATTTTTATAAAATTCACTTTAAAGAAATTAAAAGTGTGATTTTGAATCAGTTTGAAAGCAATTATATAGCAAACATTGGTCATAAAGAACGCGCCTAACCCAAATAGAAATAAGTTTTCGTCCAAGAGCAAAACGTCCCCCAAGAAGGAAGAAAACAGCGCTGCTGAAACAGTTATTCTCAACAAGCTGCCTTTGATTAATTTTGTACTCTGTAAAAAATAAAACAATAAAGCAATCATTATCAAAGGCTTGGTAAAATACCTGTAATTGATATCCGTATTAACGATCATCGCAATATCTGCCAGTGCTGCAAACAGGAAGACATATAACCATAAGATTTCTTTTTTGTGCATTTCGTAAAGTTTCAGTATTTTTAATTTCAGCTTAAATTCGAACCAATCAAGGAGTTACATAGTTATTATTCGAATAAAAGTAGTCAAGTGATTTGGAAAATAATCCATAGGGTTTATATGAACTGGTCGAAGGTCCCAATGAAATAAATGAGTTTGAAATTAATTCAGTTTGGGATAAAACAGCTAGCCTAATTTCTGATTAAAAGTTCAAGATAATGAGTTTATATGAAAAAAATCAAATAAAGTGCTTACAGTTTTATGCGACAGCAAATTTTATTTCAAAAGCCATTAGGGCTTGGCCCCATTGTTCTTTCGATACCAAAATACGAGAAATGACTTTTATGAAATAATCATTAAACCATTATTGAAAAAACAGCTTTAAATTTTTTTCTAACCAGAATGTTAAATAAAAAAAATTCCTTCTAATTTCTAACGTTAGGAATTTGTTAATTAATATTGCTGTTTGAATTGAAAACTTAATATTTAGCTATAATTATAGCACTAATCAAAGTTTATATTTGTACCCGTTATAGCCAACCCAATTTTTGATTCTATTATTTTTTTATACTTGTTAAATACCTGAAAATGAGGCAACTGTTACAAAATAAAATGCTTGTTGTGCTCTTAATGTTTCTAGCCGTGGGAAGCAGTTATGGGCAAGTCACTACCAGTTCCGTTCAAGGTTCGGTTCTGGAAAATGAAGGGGAACCACTGATAGGCGCTACCGTAAAAGCAACTCACGAACCCTCAGGGTCTGTGTATGGTGCTGTTGCCAACGTAGATGGTAGATTTAATCTACCCAATTTAAGAGTTGGAGGACCATATTCGATTGAAATTAATTATCTGGGTTTTAAATCTCAGATCTTTACAGGGATAATATTAAGGTTGGGTGAAACCTATAATCTCAATGCAACACTATCTGATGGGAACACTGAGTTGACAGAATTTGTAGTGGAAGGTGACAGAGGTTCAGATTTTACCTCCAACCGCACAGGTACTGCTACTAATATTTCGAGTGAACAATTAAAAAACCTCCCGCAAATTAATAGGAGCGTACTTGAATTTACGAGATTGACCCCGCAGGCCAGTGGGAATTCTTTCGCAGGAAGAGATGCCAGGTACAATAATCTCCAAATTGATGGTGCCAATTTTAACAATGGGTTTGGACTAAGTGGTGATCCCCTTCCAGGAGGGAATTCCCAACCGATTTCTCTTGATGCCATTGAAGAAATCACGGTAAATATCGCTCCCTATGATGTACTCCAAAGTGGATTTACAGGAGCAGGAATCAATGCTGTAACGAGAAGTGGTACAAATACCTTCGAAGGTTCTGTTTATTATTTTATTAAAAATCAGTCCCTTCAGGGCAGAAAAATTGGAGACAATGAATTGGAATCCGTAGATGCGGCAACCAATAACTTTGGATTCAGACTAGGCGGACCGATCATCAAAAATAAGTTATTTTTCTTCGTCAACGCAGAACGTGAAACGCAGACCGGTGCCAATGCCTCTGGTGTTAATCTTTGGAGACCATCGGAAGATGGTATTGCAGATCCGGAAAACAATATCGCCCGACCTACACGTACAGATTTAGATGCTGTTCAAAATCACCTCATCAACCAATGGGGTTACGACCCAGGAAGATATGAAGGATATGCCAACGAAGCTTCGCAATCGAGCACAAAATTACTTGCCAGGATTGACTGGAATATCAACGATCGGAACAAACTGGCTGTAAGGTACAATCAGGTAATAGGCACCTCTAACCAACTCGCCAATGCCACATCAGGTCCCCGTCCAAGAGCCCCTTGGCCAAATGGAGCCAGGGTTAGTCAGAATGCCATAACTTTTGAGAATGGAAATTATGGGTTTGAGAATTCAGTAAGATCTATAACTGCAGAATTGAACAGTTATATCAACCCCAGCTTGTCGAATCAATTGTTAGTTACCTATTCAAAAATTCAAGACAAAAGAACATCTCCATCTGATCAACTATTTCCTTTTGTAGACATCTGGGATGGTGGAGGATTTATAGAAGATGTGGAAGGAAATATGGTGAAGAACAAAGGTTCTATGAATTATATTTCTTTTGGTACAGAGTTATTTACCTATAATAATGATGTCATCAACAATAACTTTTCAATCATCAATAACCTGAACTATGTAGAAGGCAAGCACAACATTACAATGGGTGCTGCCTTTGAACTTCAGAATTTTGGTAACAGTTATACCAGAATGGGAACTTCCTATTACAGGTATGCTTCTGTAGCGGATTTTCTTTCCACAGGTACCACTAATGAAGTAGCACCTACGATGTTTGGATTGACTTATCCTTATGCAGGAAAAGATACTTATTCAACGGTTAATTTTGGTTTGGCCTCGCTTTATGCTCAGGACAAATATGCAGTAAGCAATGACCTTAGCATTACCTTTGGTATTCGTGCAGAACTTCCAATATACCTTAATGAGTTAACTGCTAATCCATCCATCAATGAGATTACGCTGACGAATCAGTTTGGTATGCCTACCAATTACAATTCCGGAATGTGGCCAAAATCAAAATTGATGGTTTCTCCACGATTTGGTTTTAATTATGATGTATTTGGAGACCGTTCGCTTACTTTAAGAGGTGGTACAGGTGTATTTTCAGGAAGGGTTCCATTTGTATGGTTGACCAATATGCCTACCAATGCAGGAGTTATCCAGAATAATGTTGAGCCGGGAAGCTATGAGCAAGTGGAAGGATGGATTGGTAACATTGCCTTTCAGCCAGAGCGGTACCATTACGTAGAGAATGTTCCACAAGGGGCTGAAGATGTATTTATATCATCTCCAACTGAAGGAGCTCCGGGTTCATTTGCCTTGGTAGACCCAGATTTTAAGATGCCAATGGTTTGGAGATCTAGTTTTGGTTTGGATTATCAAATCCCAAATACACCACTTGTACTGACATCAGATTTATTGTATACCAAGGACATAAATGCTGTTTTCCAATATGGAGCCAACCGAATCAGGTCTAACAATACCATGGATTATGGGGCAAGCAATGCTACAGGAGATTATGGTGACAACCGAGAAATATTCCTTCCAGGCCAAAGCACTGCGTATAACAGCGTAATGGGTGGAAACAATGCCACTGTTCTTTCCAATACCAATATCAAAGGGAGAAGCTTTAGCGGAACAGTAGGCTTATCTGTGCCTTACCACAGAGGCTTAATGGCTTCTTTATACTATACGTATTCTTTTGCAAAAGAAGTGACTGCTAACGCAGGCTCTAATGCAGGTTCGGCATGGGGCGCAAGTCCTACAATCAATAGTCCGAATGACCAAATGTTGCACATCTCCAATTTCGCCATCCCTCACAGGGTAGTAGGAAGCGTGAGTTATAGAATAGAATATGCCAATTCAATGGCTACTACTATCGGAATGTACTATAATGGGGCACACCAAGGAAGATATTCCTATATCTATAGCAATGATTTAAATGGAGATGGTATTACAGGAGATTTGATTTATCTTCCTGAAAATTCTTCCACTATGAATTTCGTAGACATTACCGACGACAATGATGTAGTATATACAGCTGAGGAGCAAAGAGCTGCTTTTGATGCTTATGTGGAGGAGAATGGATTGAGCAAATACAGAGGGAATTATCTACCAAGAAATGCTTTCCTTAATCCATGGTTAAACCGATTTGATATAAGGATATTACAGGATGTTTCTCAAACGTTTGGTAAGATGAAAAACACTGTTCAATTGAGTGTGGATATCGTCAATTTAGGAAACCTTTTAAATAGCGACTGGGGGGTTCAGGATGATTTAAATGGTGCTGAAAATCTACTTTCACGAACTGGACCGGTAAGTGCAGCACCTAACGTTAACCTCAACACGATTTCAGGTAACCTTCCTATGACGCCTTTCCGAAATGCCAGTGGTTTTGGAACCACCTGGAGTATGCAGGTTGGTTTGAGGTATCTTTTTTAAGTCATTTATATAATTTTTTTTATGCTTAGTCCTACCTAAGTTTTTTCGTTATTAGTTTTTCTGAAAGTTAATGGTTGTATTTTTAGTTACTATTATATAGCTTTTGGTATAACAAAGCTATGGGATTGATTAATGTATATAAGTGAGTTAGGCCAATTGTATTCGGTATTCTTATGCTATTGTAATAAAATTACCGAATGTGTGATAATTCCTTTTCTCCACCATTAATGGCTTAGTTTTACCTCTTAAATTTTATTGTTTTTTTGCTATTGGAATTTAGTTTACTTTCACTTTAAAATTGTTGAGGTTTGCATTAAATAGTAGCTAGGGCGATCAATAATGTTCAACCGTATTTGATTCACAAGATTTAGCAAGTTATTCAGTTCGGCTATGAATTGAGTTTACATTATATAGTATACTTATAGGTAAAACAATACTTTAGTTCCAGAATGAAAAACAAAACTAAAATCATAATTATAGTAATTATCTTATTGGTAATAGGATTTATATTTTTTTATCCAAGGATGGGTATCCTCACTGAAGGAGAAACAGCAAAATCAATTGTTCCTACGGAGGCTAAATCGGCCCTTCCAGTAGAGGCCATTGAATTAAAGGAAGAGCGTCTAGAGACAAGTTTGAATATTACTGGCACACTTATTCCCAACGAAATAGTGAATCTTCGACCTGAAGTTACAGGACTTGTGGAAAAAATTTCTTTTCAGGAAGGCGAATTCGTAAAAAAAGGAACGCCTTTACTGTATTTAAATGATGATGAGTTAAAGGCTCAATTCGATAGACTCGTATACACAAAAAAACTGTATAAAAGCCAAGAAAGTAGGCTAAAAAAATTATTGGCAAAGGAGGCTATTAGTCAGGAAGAATACGACATTGCACTCAACCAGTTCAATACCAACCTTGCAGATTTGCGATTGATTGAAGCACAGTTGAATAAAATGACCATCAAGGCACCTTTTGATGGGGAACTGGGTTTTAGACAAGTATCGGAGGGTAGTGTTATTGGAACAGCAGACCTGATTGCCACCATTGTGAACGTCAATCCTATAAAGATTGAATTTTCTATTCCAGAGCACTATTCCAATGAAATAAAGACAGAGTCAGTTATTTATTTTCGCTCTAATGTCAGCAATGATGAAGCAGAAGGTAAAGTTTATGCTATTGAGCCCAATATAGACGCTGCTACCCGTACCCTTAAGATTCGAGCGAAAAGTGAGAATAAGGATAAAAAATTTCTACCCGGAATGTTTGTGAGGGTACGTCTGGTTTTGAATGAGGTGACAGATGCTATTCTTGTCCCTTCCGAATCCGTAATTCCTGAATTAGAAGGGTATAAAGTTTTTGTTACTAATAATGGCATAGTTGAATCCAGAAAAGTGGTGATCGGACAACGTACGGACACCAGGGTTCAGTTATTGGACGGGGTGAAACCTGGCGAGCTGGTATTGACCACAGGTGTATTACAAGCAAGGGATGGAATGCCCGTTGAAGTTATTTTAACGAACTGATAACATATGTCAAGTTTATCTACTATCAGTATCCGTAGACCGGTATTATCAATAGTGATGTCAATCACCATTGTGATATTTGGAGTTATAGGAATATCCTTTTTGGGTATTAGGGAATTTCCTAGTGTGGATCCCCCCGTTGTTAATGTAAGAACCTCTTATGTTGGCGCCAATGCAGATGTTATTGAAGCGCAAATTACCGAACCGCTGGAGGAAGCCATAAATGGTATCTCTGGAATTAAGTCTTTGTCGTCTATCAGTAACGACGGGAATAGCAGTATTACAGTAGAATTTGAAATAGGGGCTGATATGGAAGCAGCGGCCAATGATGTTCGGGATAAAGTATCAAGAGCGCAAAGAAATCTGCCGCCGGATACTGATCCTCCTACGGTGTACAAGCAAGATGCCGATACGTCACCCATAGTGTTTTTGAATGTACAAAGTAATAAGAGAAGCTTACTTGAGCTTTCTGACATTGCCACTAATATTTTCAAGGAAAGGTTGCAAACCATTAGTGGCGTAAGTGAAGTTTCGATTTGGGGAGAGAAAGAATATGCCATGCGCTTGAGGATGGATCCCTTGAGAATGGCCTCCTATGGTGTAACGCCACTTGATGTGCTTAATAGGGTCCAAAGTGAAAATGTGGAACTTCCAACAGGAAGAATCGAAGGGGAATCTATTGAATTGTCGGTAAGAACTAGGAGCCGGATGAGTACCCCTGAGCAGTTTAACCGATTGATCATCAAAGAAGAATCAAATAATGTGGTGCGTTTTCAGGATATCGGAAAGGCAGAATTGGCACCGCTAAATGAAAGGACGGTACTTAAAAGAGATGGTATACCTATGGTCGGCGTTGCTTTGATACCCTTACCAGGCTCCAACAGTATAGAGATAATGGATGAATTTTACCGCCGCCTGGAATTCATCAAAAAAGACCTGCCTGAAGATATCCAACTAGGCATTGGTTTTGATACCACCAAGTATATTCGAAATTCTATCAGTGAGGTACAACAGACTATTTTTGTGGCCTTTCTATTGGTAGTGCTTATTATTTTTCTTTTTCTAAGGGATTGGCGTACTACTTTTATTCCTGTCCTTACTATTCCGATAAGTTTGATAGGTGTCTTTTTTATTATGTATGTGGCGGGGTTTTCTATCAATGTCCTGACCTTATTGGGTATTGTGTTATCCATAGGTCTGGTGGTGGATGACGCCATAGTAGTTTTAGAAAATATTTATACCAAAATAGAAAATGGAGAAGATCCGGAAACAGCAGCCGAGAAGGGTTCTGAGGAAATATTCTTTGCTGTTATAGCTACCACTGTAGCTTTAGCAGCAGTATTTTTACCTGTTATATTTCTAACGGGAACCACAGGTAGACTTTTTAGAGAGTTTGGCGTAGTGGTGGCAGGAGCAGTTATTATTTCTTCCTTTGTTGCACTTACCATGACACCCATGCTTAGCTCCAAACTATTAAAAAGAAGGGAGCGACATAATTGGCTGTACACCAAAACAGAACCATTTTTTCTGTGGCTAAACCGGGTTTACGTTGAGGCCCTTAAATCCTTTATGAAAGTCAGATGGATGTCCTTTGTTCTTATAGGGTCAATGGGCATTGGCACTTATTTTCTTTTTAATGACATCCCTTCAGAATTGGCACCATTAGAAGACAGGGGTCAGATAAGAATCAACATGGCAGGACCTGAAGGAGCCACTTTTGGGTACATGGATCGTGTCATTGATGAAATGACTGAGGAAATATCGGACATGGTTACAGAAGAGGAAATAGCAGGTCTTATTTCGGTTACTTCTCCTGGTTTTGGTACGGCAAGTACCAATTCAGGTTTTATTCGTTTGGTTCTTAGAGACGCTACGGAGCGTGAGAGAAGTCAACAGCAGATTTATGATCAGGTAGCCACATATTTAAAAAATAAAACTGCGGTAAGGGCATTTGCTGCTCAGGAGCCTTCGATTGGTGATAGAAGAGCCGGCTTGCCGATCCAGTATGTCATCCAATCCCAAACGCTGGAAAAACTGAAAGACATAATTCCTGCTTTTATGGAAAGAATGGGACAAAGTCCGGTATTTACCTTTCCTGATGTCAACCTGAAATTCACCAAGCCGGAATTAGAAATTGAAATTGATAGGGAAAAGGCGAGAAACTTAGGGGTATCTGTACAGGAAATCGCAAGAACACTTCAACTTAGTTATTCAGGGCAGCGATTTGATTATTTCATCATGAACGGCAAGCAGTACCAGGTGGTAGGGGAAATGCAGTTGGAGGATAGAAACGAACCTATAAACCTGAGGATGCTTTATGTCAAAGGTGAAAATGAGCAATTGATCCAAATGGATAATCTCGTGAGTATTTCTGAAAAAAGTACCCCACCACAACTCTATCGTTACAATAGATTTGTGAGTGCCACTGTAAAGGCAGGTCTGGCACCCGGTCAAACAGTAGGAACAGGCCTGGAGGAGATGGATAGAATTGCAGCAGAGGTCTTGGATGATTCTTTTACAACCGATGTGGCAGGACTTTCGAAAGAATACAGAGACAGTTCCAATAGCTTGGTATTTGCATTTATTTTCGCTCTAGTATTGATTTATTTGGTTTTATCTGCCCAGTTTGAAAGCTTTATGGATCCATTGACGATTATGTTTACCGTTCCGATGGCTATATTTGGTGCTTTGTTCTCTTTATGGCTTTTTGATTTTACGCTTAATGTTTTCAGTCAGATTGGGATCATCATGCTTATAGGATTGGTTACCAAAAACGGTATTTTGATCGTAGAGTTTGCCAATCAGCGCAAGGCTCAGGGGATGCCCATCAAAGAGGCCATTGAAGGAGCAGCAGCAGCTAGGTTTCGGCCAATATTAATGACCAGTTTGTCTACAATTTTGGGGATTCTGCCAATAGCCCTTGCCCTGGGAGCAGGTTCTGAAGGAAGGGTACCCATGGGTGTGGTTGTAGTGGGCGGTATGTTGCTGGCCACTGTGCTTACCTTATTTATTATTCCAGGCATATATACTTATTTGACTTCAAAAAAAGGAAGATTAGCAAGAGTTTAATATGAAAAAATTTTTATTGCTAGGTTTGGTGATGGTAATTTCCTGCAAAATGTATGGACAGCAGGAAGAGTCTTTAACTTTCGAAAAGGCAGTTGAGATTGGCTTAGAAAACAATTTTGATGTTAAAATAGCTACCAACCTAGTCTTATTGGCTGAAAATGAGAAAAAGCAGGCAGGAAGCCTCCTGATGCCTGTCCTGGATCTAAACAATACCAGGATTTATAGAAAGGAAGATACAGAGCAGTCTTTTGTAAGTGATCCAGAGAACCCAAGGATCATTCCAAACGCACAAACAAGGAATAATAATTATAGTTTGGTTGCGATTTATGGGTTTAGAGCCGACGCAGTTGTGGCCATGCAGCGATTGGGCATGCTTGCCGAGGTAACTGAGTTGGAAGCCAAAGTGGTGATAGAAAATACAGTAGCATCAATAGCGACGACCTATTACAGGCTTGTATTGGAGCTGCAACGGTATGAAGTGCTTAAGCACACCTTGAAATTGTCTAACGAAAGACTAGAAATAGCTAAAGTGCAATACGAATTTGGGAGAGCATCCAAAAGAGATTTCTTAGCTGCACAGGTGGATTATAATGCGGATCTTACGGCGCTGGTTTCTCAAGAACAGGTTATTCAAAATTCAAGAATAAACTTGAACGAATTATTGGCCATTGGGCCTGAAAAGAATTTTGTAGTGAAGGATACCATCGTTATTAAGGAATCCTTTTCTATTGAAGAATTAAAGGAGAGTGCATTCGATCAAAACAAAACCTTTTTGGCTACCCAGAGAATGGAAAATGTTGCCTACCTGCAATTGAAAGAATTAAGGGCGCAGCGGCTACCCACTATCACACTGAATGGTTCTTATATTGACAATACCTTAAATTCAGATGCAGGGTTTTTATTGAGCAACCAGCAGCAAGGGATAAATTTGGGAGCTACTATAAGTTTAAATCTATTTAGTGGTTTGTCCCGAAACCGACGAATTCAGGCAGCCAAAATACAGATCAATAACCAAAAGCATTTGATGGAACAATATCAAAATCAAATGTTGTCAGATTTACAGCGAACCTACAATACCTATGAAAATAGTAAAAGACTTTTGGAAATCGAAAGGATCAACTATGAGGTAGCCGTGGAGAGTTCGGATATCACTTTGGATAGGTTCCGTTTGGGTATCACCAATTACCTGGAATTTAGAGATGCACAGGTTAGCAGACTGCAAGCGGAAAGCAGATTGATAGAGTCCCTTTACACGATTAAGGAAAATGAAATAGAACTAATGCGGCTTTCTGGTAAAATTTATTTTGCTAATATGGGCATGTAATGACAAAATCAATTGTTAATTACGTTATTTAACATTTACATTTTGCGAGGCATATTTTGGTATATTAAGGATAAAAGCCTATAATTGAGAACAACAAAGCACGATTAGAGTGCCCACTCTATGTCAAAAACCAATATTTATTACTTTTTCATGATCATTTTTGCCTTTGGATTGGCGTCTTGCAAGCCAAAAGTAGATGAGAAGAAAGCGCCAAAATATTGGGAATTTCCTGCAGAATTGGACTTTGATGCCATAAAAAAAAGAGGTTTTATACGAGCTGTCGTTGATAATTCCTCTACCAGCTACTATATCTATAGAGGCCGAACGATGGGCTATGAATTTGAATTGCTCAGGAATCTGGCCAATCAGTTAGGCGTAAACCTAAGGTTAATAGTAAGACATGATTTGGAAGATGCCTTTCGCTTATTGAATAAAGGAAAGGCAGATATTGTAGCGATTAACTTTGAGGTAACTGATGAACGAAAGAAATTTGCGGCCTTTACTGACCCCATCAGTACCATGGAAACAGTGGTGGTTCAGCGGAAAGATAAATCTCATGTAGATAGTTTGTCTCAGCTTTCAAACAAGAAAGTGTTCATAAAAAAAGGCACCATTTACAAAGAGCGACTTATAGCGCTCAGTGATTCACTCTCACTTTCCCTCACAATAGAAGAAAAAAACACCAGCCTGGAAGATCTTATTAATCAAGTGATCCAGGAACAAATCGACTATACCGTCGTAGACAATGATATTGCATTGGTAAATGCCACCTACAATGATATTTTGGACGTAAACCTTATGGTTAGTCAGCCAAATCCTGTTTCATGGGCAATACGTAAAAATGCACCTCAGCTGGAAACTAAGATTAATGAATGGATCGAAAGAATAGACAGGACAGGGTATAAGGCCATTTTGTACCATAAATATTTTTTGAACAAGAAAAACAGTTACTACCGGTCATCCTCTGCATTTTCTTCAGTAACAGGAGATAGAATATCTGCTTACGATGATATAATTAAAGAAGGTGCGGATAAATTGGGCTGGGATTGGAGGTTGTTGGCTGCGCTGGTTTATAAAGAAAGTCGCTTTAACCATTCTGCAGTATCTTATGCAGGGGCTGTTGGTTTGCTTCAGCTTATGCCAGTGACCCTACAACGATTCGGGGTCAATGAGCCAAACAACCCAAATGAAAGCCTGAGAGGTGGGGTAAATTATTTGAAATACCTGGATGGGTTTTGGCTTGACCGGGTGCCTGATAACAATGAGCGAATAAAATTTATTTTGGCTTCTTACAATGTAGGGCACGGACACGTTCAAGATGCTTGGCGATTGGCCTATAAATATGGGAAGGACAATAAAAGGTGGGAAAATGTAGCCTATTACTTGGAAAGAAAGTCAAAACCCGAAGTTTATCGGGATCCTTGGGTAAAAAGTGGTTATGCAAAAGGTCATGTCACGGTGCGGTATGTACGTGAGGTGTACAGTTTGTATGAATCTTACAAGGTATTGGTCGATTCCTAAGCATTGGGGATCATGTCTGCCATGATTTTCGCCGACAACAGGCACAATGGAATTCCACCTCCTGGATGAACGCTTCCACCACAAAAGTACAGCTTGTTTATTTTTGAGCTATAATTAGGATGCCTTAAAAAAGCAGCGTACTTGTTATTGGAGCTGTTTCCGTACAAAGCACCATTTGCAGAGGATGTTTTGGATTCAATACCTATAGGGTCCAGGATTTGCTCTATCTCGATTAAGGGCTCTATGTCTGTTTTAAGTGTAGCGTTAATCTTTCTGACAATGAATTCCTTTGCTTTAGCTTTTATTATACCCCAATCCTGACCTTGGTTATTTGGTACATTTATCATAGTAAACCAATTCATGCAACCTTCTGGAGCGTCACTCTCTTTATGTACAGAGGTGATGTTGATGTATACCGTTGGATCTTCGTAAATGTCTTTCTTCTCAAAAATGGCCTTAAACTCCTTTTCATAATCATTGCTAAAAAGGATATTATGGAGATCTAATTCGGGAAAGTTTTTCTTTATCCCCCAATAAAAGATCAAGGCGGAGCTGGATTTGGGTTGTTTTAAAAGTCTTTTTGGTTGCGCTTCCTCTTTAAGGATGGTTTTATAGGCGGTTACCATGTCCATGTTATTGATTACAAAGTCGGAAAAATAGGATTTCCCTCCTGTTTTTACTCCCTTGGCTGTTTTGTTATTTACAAGGATTTTTTCTACTGGCTGATTAAAATGAAAGTGGACGCCAAGATCTTTGGCAAGACTAAAAAGACTGGAAGTAATATCATGCATCCCTTTAACCGGGAAGTAAGCACCTCTATTAAATTCTAGGTGTGGGATAATATTTAATGTGGCAGGGGTTTGGTATGGGTTTGATCCATTGTAAGTGGCATATCGATTAAATAACTGGACAAGTTTGGGATGATTGAATTGTTGAAAATTTGCCTGATTCATCGTCCTGAAAAGTCCCAGCTTGCCCATTCTAAGATAGGAGCTCAATGCTTTTTTATTGAACCATGTGCTCCACTTGTGCAAAGACCTATGCATGAACAAGGGGGCGAGGTGTCGGTAGATGTAGGCTGATTTTCTTAAGGCTTTTTTGATGTTTTCAGGTTGCTCCCCAAGTTGGGTATTTACCTCTTCTGCGAATTTATCCACATCTGAATGAGCGCTTAATTTTGTACCGTCCTCCCAGAAATAATTACAATTGACCTCAAGTCTTTTGTATTGGAAAAAGTCTTCCGTTTTTTTATCCGCCAATTCAAATAACTCCTCTACTTGTTCCGGTAGGGTAAACAGGGATGGGCCAGCATCAAAACGATAACCTTCCATATTTAGCTCAGACAATTTTCCCCCAGGATATGAATTTGACTCAAAGACAATTACCTGATATCCTTTGAGTGACAAGCGGATAGCTGCTGCCAAACCTGCAATGCCAGAACCTACTATTATTACCTTCTTTCCCATGAATTTAAATCAAATTGAATCCTTCGTTAAACCTTTAGTTAATAGGAAGTGATCCAATTTATAAGAAATACTTTTCCTTTTGCTACTTTTGACGAGCTTGGTTCAAACTTTTCTCGTGCAATTGATTTAAAATAACTTGGCCAAGGAGTGTTTTGTTATCCTAAAGCGTGGTTTTTTTGTCAACCTGTTGGTCATTAAAACAATGTCTCATCATTGCCTCCCATAGTCCTTGAAAGCTATAAAATTAAGTTTTGGCATTATCGGTGCCCATTCAAGAAATTTTTGAGATATAGCAAAGGCATGTTGGTTTGTATGGAACCTCTATTTAATTTTTTGATTGAAGGGCAGCTTCTGCCCATTCTTTAAAAGATTGTTCGATCGCCTCGGCAAATACTTTAGATTCTTGAGCACCACTTACGCCATATTTACGGTTGAAGACAAAGAAGGGTACGCCTTGAATTCCGATCTGTTTGGATTCCAGAATATCTCTTTTTACTTCGTGAGAATAATCGTCACTCTGTAAGGTTTTCTCTACATAGGTTAGCCCTATTTCATTAGATAGCTCAATTAATGTGGGAATATCATCGATGTTTCTTCCCTCAATAAAGTACGCTTTAAGCAAACGTTCTTTCGTTTCTAATTGCAGTCCTTGTGCCAAAGCAAGCTGTAATAGTCTGTGGCTTCGAAAGGTATTGGCTACTACAGCGTGGTCCATTTGGTAATCAAGGCCTTCGATGGTGGCTTGCTGTGTAACGTATTCTGTCATCTCTCCGGCTTTTTCCAAGGAAACACCTTTGGCTTCGGAAAGGTACTGAACTACAGATTTATTGGTGTCTGTATTTATATCAGGGTTTAACTGGAAACTACGATAGATGACCTCGATTTGGTCTTTTTGATCGAAGTTGGCCAATGCATTTTCAAAACGTCGCTTTCCTATGTAGCAAAATGGGCAAACAATATCACTCCAGATTTCTATTTTCATCACTTATTTACTTAATTATTTCTTTTTGATTCCCCTTAAGTATAAGGGTGCATTTTGGCTTTACAACAATTTGCTTTACACTTCGGTTCTAGTGCTTGAAAATTTTAAATTATTTATAAACCCGAAATATGCAATAGACTGAAATTCTTGTGATTACGCCACTTTCTGAGAAGAGCAAGGGCAGGCTATGTCAAACCCTATTGCATAATCGGGGATAAATTAATTTTCTTTGTAAATTCATGGCGTAACTGAATAGGTGAAGTGTTTTTACAGTAAGCCACCTTTTCTTTCAAGGTTTTTGATGTAATTTATAGTAACTTGACTTGTACATTTAAAAAATTATTAATAGAACCCCTATGTCAATATGAATGAGATCATTACTACAATTAAAAAATTGATAGAAGTAAGGGTTAATATTATAAAAGCCGAAATTGTCGACCAAATAAGTTCGGTCGTAGCAAGGGTTGCAGTCCTTGTTTTGATCGTTTTATCTGCTTCTTTTATTTTGCTTTTTGGAAGTATTGCACTGGCTTTTTATTTTAGCGAAATATACGAAAGTAGTTCAATTGGCTTCCTGATGTTAACAGGCATTTATATAATAATATTTTTGTTATTGGTCCTATTGAGGAATGCGAGGACCTTTCAAAGGATACTTAAAAACTCCCTTTACAGGTATGTTTTCTTATTTAAAGACAGAAAAGACGGATGATGAAAGAGGATTTGTTAAAGCAGTCACAGGAATTAGAGCAAACCTTGGAGAAACAACTTCAATTTTTCAAACAAGATTCCCAGGTATACCTTAAGGTTGGAGGGTTGGCAATACTTGGAGGTATTCTTGCTGTATATTCAGTCCAGCATTTAAGAGGGAAAAATAAAAAAAAGATTTCAAAAAAGAAAAAAGGGTCAAAGAATAAAGGCTATAGCTTTTTCGGGAATCTCAGGAGCAGGCTGTTTTGGATGTTAATAGACATTGGAAAAGCAAGACTCATGGACAACCTAATGGCTAAAGTGGACCCGGAAGATGAATCGAAATAACAAGCTACGCGAATTACTTTTGCAAAGAAATAGGAAAGGTATAAAGAGCCTTGCCTTGTTAATAGATCCGGAGAAGATTGATAAGCAGCCATCGCTGGACCTACTTAACCAACTTTCTCACGGTCTTTTGATAGACTTTTTTTTTGTTGGAGGAAGTCTGGTAAATACCAAGCGCCTCGATCAATGTTTGTGTAGACTAAGAGAGGTAACCAAAGGCAATGTTCCAGTTGTTTTGTTTCCTGGTAGCACAATGCAGCTTTCTGAAGAGGCGGACGCTATTTTGTTCCTTTCGCTTATATCTGGAAGAAATCCTGATTTATTGATCGGTCAACATGTACTGGCCGCACCTACTTTGTCCAAAAGTAAGCTTGAGGTACTTCCTATAGGATACATGCTGATCAATGGAGGGGCTAGTACAAGTGTAGAATACATGAGTCAAACGATTCCAATTCCTCACAATAAGCCTGATATTGCAGTGGCTACAGCTTTGGCTGGTAAATTTCTTGGATTGCCCTTCTTTTATCTTGATGCGGGCTCAGGGGCAAGTCTACCGGTCTCTAAAAAAATGATAAGGGCGGTAAGTAAAGAGGTACAATGTCCGCTATTGGTAGGGGGAGGAATACAATCCCTTAAAGAAGCGAAGGATGCATGGAATGCAGGAGCGGATGTACTTGTCATTGGAAATGGGGCAGAAAAAAACCCCAGTTTGATCACTGAGGTTTTACAATATGCTAAATTTTATAATTCATCATTGAACGTTAATTAACGATTCTCTTCGCCTCATTTTTCCTGCAGGTAGTCCATACATCATCTTAAACCTTCTACAGAAATAGGCAGTATCTTTGTATCCGACCTCTTTGCCGATGTCACGAATACTCTTTTTCGTAGTTCTTAATAATTCCACCGCAGCTTCCATTCTTTGGTATTCAATATAATCCTGAGGGTTAATACCGGTTAGCATCTTAAAGTATTGCCCGACATAATCTTCAGAAACATTGGCAACCTTAGCCAAAACTTTATTTGACAAGTCTCCACCAATATTTTTCTTGATATAATTGAACATATCTATCAATCGGGGATCCTTGAAATAAGTACTATTGGTAGATAATTCCTCTACAAATAGTCTGTTTTTAAGGATGTGACGAACCAATTCGACCACTAGTAATTCGGTATAGAGTTTTATTACCCTTTCTTTACCGGGTGTGTTTTGTTCTGATTCCTTTACTACATCTTCAATAATTGAAGCTATCCGGTCGTTGAACCTGATTACAAAGGCAGGTATGCCAAGTGAATTAAAGAAATTGACCACATCGAATACCTTCGCTTCAAAAGTGACGGAGGTGATACAGTCATCTTCCAAGCTTTTTATGTTTTTGAAGCTGATGGTTTGAAGGTATTTCTTTTTGTTTTCTAAAAAATTATCATTGTTAGTCTCGTTCCTTTTGGTAACTGTACCGAATGATACCCTAGTTGGTCGACCTGCTGGAATAAATAGAATTTCCCCCTCGTTAACAGACTCCTGATCTTCTCCGTAATTCAACGATCCTCTGTGAAGGAGGATGGCTGTATTTTCAGAATCTGTATAATCGGTGATGGTTACAGGTCGCTCAATTTTGAAGTTGTTTCCTTTAACGTACCTTACGCCAACCGACTCTATCACCTTATTGTAATATTCCATGATTAGTGCATTTAGAGTTATTTTTTGTAAAAGTATATTTTTTTTCTGATTTATTATGACAATTTCAGATAAAAAATTAGAATAAACTAAATTCCGATTTGAAAATTACTATATATTTTTAATTTTCTACTACTTATACAATTAGCTTAAAAGCTTTCTGGATATAATTATTTTTTGAATTTCTGAAGTGCCTTCGTAGATTTGAGTGATTTTAGCATCTCTCATCCTTCGCTCAACGTGGTATTCTCGCACATAACCATAACCTCCATGAATTTGAACCGCCTCAATTGTGGTTTTCATGGCTACCTTTGAAGAGTACAATTTGGCAATTGCTCTCGATTTAACATAGGACTCGCTTTTGTCTTTTTTTAAGGCGGCTTTATAACATAACAAGCGGGCTGCTTCTACTTCTGTATCCATGTCTGCCAGCTTAAATTGTATGGCCTGATATTCACTGATCGGTTTGCCGAAAGTTTTTCTTTCTTTGGCATATTTCACTGACAATTCCAATGCTCCAGCGGCAATTCCAAGAGCCTGTGCAGCAATGCCGATACGTCCTCCGTTTAATGTCTCCATGGCAAATTTGAAACCAAAACCTTCCTCACCTATTCTGTTTTCTTTAGGAACCATTATTCCCATAAACCCCATTTCAGCCATCTTTGCAATCAATTCTTTTGGGAATTCACTTTTGATGTCCCTGTCGATTACTTTTGGTAAAAGTTCTGTTTTGGCAAAGTCTGAAGCCGCTTCTTTTATGGCCAGTTGCTCTTCGTTAAGTTCAAAATCCATACTTTTGAATTAATTTTAATACTCCTTTAAGCTCCCTACACAATAAACAATCCATAGAATTTTTGTTGCTTGCTCTATTTTGGGTATTGGGGTCGCTTTTGGTGAAATTTGAACCTAAATCATATGGTGTGGTAAAATCTTTTTGTTATTCAAATTAATGAATTCTATTCATTTTAGTTTTTACCCCTATTAGATATACCCGAAAAATAAAAAAGGGGCAACGCTGCCCCTTTAAATAATCAGAATAAGTTTGTTTTATCTAATCTCTGCCACCAAAAAAGGCAAACATGTAATAGGCTAAAGTGGCCAATGAGGCCAATGCAGCTACTACATAAGTCATGGCGGCCCATTTTAATGCGTCCTTGGACAGGCCGTATTCCTCAGGAGTAACTACATTTCTCTGTTTTACCCATGCCAAAGCTCGGTTACTGGCGTCAAATTCCACAGGAAGGGTTATGACACTGAAAAGTGTCAATATGCTAAATGCTCCTACTACCACCATTCCTACAGCTTCATAAGGCAGGCCAAATAAGGCTATTCCGCCGAAAAGAGAGGCAATTAATACCACATTCAAAATTTTCCCACTTATGTTTTGAATTGGAACCAAAGCTGATCTTAGTTTCAACCATGCATAAGAGTTTGCATGTTGTACCGCATGTCCGCATTCGTGAGCTGCTACTGCTGTAGCGGCAACATTCCTTCCGTAATATACATCAGTGCTAAGATTTACTGTGCTGTTCATTGGATTGTAATGATCAGATAGCTGACCCTCTACACAATTAACCTTTACGTTATGGATATTATGATCCGCCAACATCAACTCAGCAATTTCTTTACCAGAAAGATTGGCTTTTAAAGAAACCTGTGAGTACTTTTTAAATTTTTTCTTCAGCCTGTTGCTGACAACATAGCCAAGAATTGCAAAAACAACTACTATTAGTATGATTCCCATTTTCTATTTTTAATTACTTAATTCTAAACGATTTTATACATTCAAGGGTTCTTTCTTTTTTCTGAAAAGGTAAAGAAAGCTAATCCCGCCCAGAATCAAAACAATCATGATCTGAGAGGTATGAACTAACATTGCAAATATCTTGCCCTGCTCCTCTGATACACCATAGTAGAGTAGTATAAAAGCTACCATCGCGTGAAAGGTACCTATACCTCCTTGAACGGGAGCGATCATCCCTATGCTCCCCATAACTAAAACCATCAATACGGAAGTGGCTGATAACGTGTGGGTAGCAGGTATAGACAATGCCATCCAATACATCATTAAAAAATAAATAACCCAAATTAGAAATGTGGCGATCCAAAAACCAACTTTATTTTCCATATGGATCAGGGTTTCTAAGCCACTGACAAATTGTCGTGCAAATTGACGAAGTTTGCCTATCCAGGCAGTCTTCTTAAATTTCAGATAAGTCAATAGGACCGATATCAATAGCACAAAAAACAGAAACAAAGCCCAATAGAAGTATTCCACGGCGAAACCTTTGATGGCGTCAAAGGAAATCAGATTTTCAAAGATGTCAATGAAAATTCTTCCTTCGAGTAGGAAGGCCAAACCGACAATAAATAGCATGAAAAGCATGTCTATCGTTCTTTCCAAAACCACAGTTCCGAAGATTTTACCAAATTTAATTGGGTAAGTTTTTCTCACTGCACCGCATCGGGCGACTTCTCCAGCTCTAGGAAAAATAAGGTTGACCAGATTGCCAAACATTAAGGACCAAAAAATCGGGATTGTTTTGACATCGATGGTTTCATTGGTAGCAATTAAGTTCTTCCATCTCCACGCCCTAAGCCAAAAGCCAATCAGACCGATAACCATTGCTGCGGAAAACCAAAAAATATCTGTACCCTTAAGCGCCTCCAAAATGACTTCGCTTTCAATATCCCTGTAGAGATAATAAAAGATCAAAAGTGCCGCCAGTAAGGGAACAATTGCTTGAAGGATGTTTATTAACCTATTGCTCAAATCAATTTGTTTTGGTCATCTGGAAAAATTATAGTGGGTTTAAATTTTTTTGCCTCCTCAAAATCCATTGTTGCGTAGGTAATGATGATGACCACATCTCCAACTTGTGCTTTACGTGCGGCAGGACCATTAAGACAGATTTGACCAGAGTCACGTTCTCCCTTTATGACATAAGTTTCAAGTCGTTCGCCATTATTAACATTTACAATCTGAACTTTTTCATTTTCGATAATATTAGCTGCCTCCATTAATGCCTCATCTATGGTGATGCTGCCTACATAATGGAGTTCTGCCTGGGTGATTTTTACCCGGTGAATTTTTGATTTTAATAACTGAATTTGCATGTCATTAGTTAGATGTGACCAGCACGAATGATAATATTGTCAATTAGCCGTACCTGTTCAATGTGTGCCGCTATACAAATGGCGTACGGTTTTCCAGGTGTTGGGTTCTGGACAGGAGTAAAATTAGTTACTTCTACAAGTTCCAAATACTCAGGGGTTATGGCAAGTGGAGAGAGAATTTTCTCAACGGTATTGTTTTTTATGTTCAACCAGTCTCCTCCTCTTAAAAGTTCATCCTTACATTTAGTTAAAGCCTTGAACAGTAGGGGTGCAATTTTCCTGCCCTCGGCGCTGAGTCTTTGGTTTCTAGAAGAAAGGGCTAACCCATCAACCTCCCGAACGGTAGGAACAATCTCTACCTTAATATCAAAAGAAAGATCGCTTACCATCTTTTTGATAATAGTTACTTGTTGAAGGTCTTTTTGGCCAAAAAAAGAAATATCGGGTTTGAGAATATGAAACAGCTTAGAAACTACTATGGCTACACCATTAAAATGCCCAGGCCTGAACCGTCCTTCTAGTACCTGTTCCATGGATCCAAAATCAAACTTCATCAATACTGCTTCTGGATAAATCTCCCTTTCTGAAGGAACAAAAACGATGTCCACCCCCTCTTCACTCAAGATCGCTAAGTCAGTGTTTAATGTCCTAGGGTATTTCTCGAGGTCTTCAGGGTTGTTAAATTGGATGGGGTTTACGAAAATGGACACAATGGTGAGGTCCGTATTCTTTTTGGAATGCCGGATCAATTCTAAATGCCCCTTGTGCAATGCCCCCATAGTAGGGACAAGACCAATAGACTTATCCAGGGTTTTTAAAGCCTTTAAGTGCTGTATTACAGAAGATATGGTTTCGTGTATTTCCAAGGCCTGTTTTGAAATGGAATAGGAAAATAGGTGCAAAAGTATATTATTCTGAATAAAAACAATGGAATTTGCTGATTTTTTTGTAAATTTGTAGTCCCGTTATATCCCTAAATTAAACACACACGATATGTCTAAACTTCGTATCCTTTACGTAGCAAGCGAAATTAACCCATTTCTTCAAACTTCTGAAGTTGCTAATTTTGTAAGAGCCCTGCCCCAAGCAATGCAGGAAAAAGGAATGGAAATCCGAATTTTGGTACCCAGATTCGGATTGATTAATGAAAGAAAGAACAGGTTGCATGAGGTTGTAAGGCTTTCAGGTATCAATATATCAGTAGGTGAGGAGGAAAAACCATTGATAATTAAAGTTGCGTCTATTCCAAATGCTAAATTACAGGTTTATTTTATAGACAATGAAGACTATTTTCAAAGGAAGAGCGTTTTCTTTGACAAGCAGAATAAATTTTATGAGGACAATGACGAAAGAGCCATCTTCTTCTGCAAAGGAGTGCTAGAAACCGTTAAGAAATTAGGATGGGCACCAGATGTGGTTCATTGTAATGACTGGATGACCAGTCTTATCCCGCTGTATCTAAAAACTACTTACAAGAATGAACCGCTTTTCAAAGAAACAAAATCTGTATATGCCATTTATAATAACGGATTTAGTCATAAATTTGGGGACGACTTATTCGATAAAATAAAAATGGTAGATATCGACGATGCGCTTCTTGCCCCATTGAAGTCCAAAGACTATGAAGGTTTTGTGAAATTGGGAATGGAATATGCTGACGTTGTTGTTAAGGGTGAGGATATTTCCGAAAGCCTGGCTGCCATGATTCAAGAATCATCTAAAGAAAAACAGTTTGAAATTAATAGTGATGAACAAGAAGAGCTTTTTGAAAGCTATTACAATATCTACACAGACCTTGCAGGTTAAAGTCCTCGGGGCACTGTGCTCAATTGTTATTTTCGCCGGAGCTTGTTCCGACCCATCCGAAATTGGATTGGTTTTGGATCCCGGGTCCAATCAGATAGGGGTATTCTATGAAGAAATACCCCTATCTTCTTTTTTAGTACTGGAAGATTCTTTCAATACTACAAATCAGAGCCGATTGGTGGTTGGAGGAGATCACAGCGATATTTTTGGTGCCACCGAATCAATAGGCTATAGTCGGCTTTCTTTCAATCCCGGTGGTGTTTTACCCGAAGACAATGCCATATTTGACTCCGCTATTTTTAACTTCAATATTGTTGAATTAATAGGGGATGATTTTGAGGAAGAAAAGGAATTCAAGGTTCACAGACTATTAGAGTCCATTGAGGATACCACCTATTACAGTTTTAATGCCCTAGATTATGAGGAGAACATTTCCCTGGCGGAAGGTTCCTTCCTATTGCAAGCAGATACTATTAATAGGGTGAGTATGGGCCTAAGTCCTGATTTCGCTGCTGAGCTTTTTGGAAAGCTTACCTCGCAAGATCCTGTCTTCGATAATATTTTTGCTTTTAGAGAATATTTTCCGGGTATAGTTATCAAGGGTAATCCAGCCCAAAATACTTCCGTTTCTTTGGCTGTTGGAAGTGGTACAGGCATTACCATGTATTATCATTATGATGAGGACACGGTATCTACAGCCTACCCCATCAATACCATTCAATCAAGGCATTTTAACCAAGTAATCAGTGATCGGCAGGGAACTGTCACAGAACAGATAGTTGAAAATAATGTTGCCTATGATGTAGCAGGAGATAAAGTTGGTGTCAAAGCCGGTTTGGGGTTACTCTTAAAACTAGACATGAGCCCTTTACATGAATTTCTGGATACGCTAGAGAACGTCACCTTCAACCAGATATTACTTGAGGTAGGCCCCGTAGACGAATACCCAGAAGGTAAAAATCCTTATGGAGCACTAGTTTTGTATTTTGCAACAGATGGCGGTGAATTCTATCGAAGGGAGTTAGATGGTGTGAAAGTGGCTGTTCAAGGAGAAACCAACACCCAAACAGGTTTGGATCAGGATGGAAATGTTGTTCCTGTGACAGGGAATCAAACAGGTTTGGCTTTTAATACTGAAACAAGAGTGTATGCCAACCAGATTACTTCTTATGTGAATGCCTTGTATCGTTCAGGTTTGGTGAAAACAGACCTGTTTTTATACCCGAATACACCAAGCACGGAAAGGGGTGTTGTGAGTTTCGATGCTTTTAAGCGTTCCCTAAAAGAGTTCGTCGTTGATAAGGATCAAATCAAAATGAAAATTTATTACTCCAAAGTAAGGTAGAGGCTATCTTCTTTAAGATCAGGTATTATTCTTTCTAATATAAAGCTTGACTTGCTACCAGTCCCAATTGTTTCGGTCGAACCCAAGTTTAAGACTTGAGGATTAAGCCAATGAAGCTAAAGGATGATGGTAGCAAGTCATTGCTTACCGTCTCTTTTCCGTTCTTTGTAGTGTATTTATCATTAGGTTTAACTGTTAATACATACCCAAAAAAGGCTTAAACCCTAAATTATGGATAGTCATTCTAATACGGGATGAAATTAATTACTTTAAAATCAGGCTTTCTGAAACAATAGAGAGGTCCATTGATTGCGAATCTTTTTCCCCATTGCTAGCAAACCATTTTCTTCTGCTTTTTGGCTAATATCTGCTATGTCAGTATCGTAAAATCCACTTAGAAGTAGTTTTCCACCCTGTGAGAGTTTATCTGCATAAACTCCCATCTCATCTAATAGTACATTTTTGTTAATATTGGCGAGAATAAGATCATAGGCTTCTTCAGTTTTTACTGACCTAATGTCTCCTATTTGCATGGAAAGATCATGAAAATTATTAATCTCAAAATTTTCGTTTCCGTTTTCTACACTCCATTCATCTATATCAAAGGCAGTCACCTTTCCAGCTCCCAGCTTCATGGCCATTATTGCCAATATTCCTGTTCCTGAGCCAGCGTCCATTACGGTTTTTTCTTCATGGCTAATTTCATTTTGCCATTCGAGCATAAGGTAAGTCGTAGAATGATGTCCTGTTCCAAAGGACATTTTTGGATTAATCACAATTTCATGCCTATGATCCTTTCCTCTGGAGGGATGGAAGGTAGCCCTCACGTATACCATGTCCCCAACTGATATAGGATCGTAATTTTTCTCCCAAGCCTCGTTCCAATTGATTTTGGCCAAGACACCCTCTTCAATTTTAATCTCAGCATCGATTTGGTATTGGGTAATCACCCCCTGCCATAATTCCTCCACTTGATCTTCCTGAAGGATGTAGGCGTCAAAGCCAGCCGTGGTTTCCAAAAAGGAATTAAAGCCTATATTTGCCAATTCGGCCATCAGAATCTCCCTGTACGTTTCCTTACAGCTGATTTTAAATTCTAGGTATTCCATTGACGAAGTGTGTTGAATTGAAAAATATAAAAGTGCCCGGGCAAATTACTGCCTGGGCAATTGTCCTCAATGTTAAGGATAGGGATTAGAAAGATTTTGCGATATCTACAAAGTCTCTGGATTTTAATGAGGCACCACCTATCAATCCACCATCTACATCTGCCTTGGAAAAAATTTCCTGTGCATTGTCCGGTTTGCAACTACCTCCATATAGGATGGAGATTCCTTCGGCTACGGTTTCACCATATTCCGATGAAAGGTGTTGGCGAATAGCAGAATGCATTTCCTGTGCCTGATCTGCAGAAGCAGTTTTACCTGTTCCTATGGCCCATATTGGTTCGTAGGCGAGCACTAATTTTTTTATTTCTGCCTCGCTAAATCCAAACAAGCTTTCTGTTAGCTGTTTCTTTACATAGTCTTCATGTGTTCCTGCTTCCCTGATTTCCAACGGCTCTCCACAGCAGAAAATGGGAGTTAAATCATTTGAAAGCGCTTGTTTGGTTTTTTCTGTCAGCAATTCGTTGCTTTCATTGAATAAAGCCCTTCTTTCACTATGACCGATGATTACAAACTCAGCACCAAAAGAACCCAACATAGCAGCAGAAGTTTCTCCTGTATAAGCACCATCATTTTTGTCTGAGCAATTTTGAGCACCTAGATAAATGTTATCAACTCCTGCGATGAGTTTTTTAACTCCGTGTAGATGGACAAAGGGAGGATTCAATATTACTTTAACGTCCTTTATTGGTTCATCTTTTATCATGTTTACTATCTCAGAAGTTAGTTTTTGACCTTCTTCAAGCAAGCAGTTCATTTTCCAGTTACCAGCAACAATTTTTTTTCGCATGATATTTCTATTTAGATTTATATATTTGGTCAGGATTATCCCGTTATTATGACAAAGGTTAAAATTACGTAAAATGTCAGTTCCAGAAAAAGAAAATATGGATTCAGGTTCAAAAAAGAAAAATAGCTATTCAAAAGCGCTTAAAAAAATAGCTGGTTATTGTGCGTATCAGGAACGTGCCATTTCTGAGGTTGTATCTAAATTGGATGAAATGGAACTAGAAATGGGAGAGGCAGAAAGGATTTTACAAACCCTACAGGATCAGGATTTCATCAATGAAAAGCGATTTGTGGAAAGCTTTGTTAAGGGTAGGTTCAATCTGAAAAGATGGGGAAGGATCAGGATTCGCCAAGAGCTTAAGATGAGAGGAATCCCTAACCAATTGATTCAAGATGGACTGGGGCTATTGGCGCAAGAGGAGTACCACGATACCTTGCTTCACCTTGCAGAAAGAAAATGGAAGCTAACCAATGAAGAGAATTTGTATAAAAGGAAAACCAAGGTTGTCCGATTTTTAGTTTTCAGGGGCTTTGAACCTGATCTTGTATGGGAAGTAGTGGAGGAGATGGGTGCTAAAGATGTGCTTTAGGCATAAATTTGTCCTCA